>ENA-UOOI01000157-UOOI01000157.1-fermentation-metagenome-genome-assembly--contig:-NODE-157-length-86009-cov-47.777125_pt1 | contig 86009 bp, 74 predicted proteins | sample MGYA00245779_ERZ724027 | MGnify/ENA primary metagenome ERZ724027 (study PRJEB28704, sample SAMN03018318) | fermentation metagenome | biome: anthropogenic terrestrial biome; feature: soil; material...
GAACTCCGGATCGCTGCCATACTCACCCTATCTCATCTTATTCTCTAATCTTATTATCTTAGAATTCTAAGATAACTATTTATCCAATTCTAATTTTGGAATCTATTCATTTTAAACTTTTTTCAATATTTTTCGATTTTCAAAGCTGATTATAACTCTTTTTATCTTTCGTTCTGGAAGTAAAATAGCACTCCATCTGAATTAGAAGGAAAAAAGAGTATAAACAGTATTGATAATTTCTTTAATAGAAAACATAATAAATTATTTATTGATGTCTGCCCAATTACTAGCTATGGATAACAAACATTATTCATACTGGTTAATTCTTATCATTATTTCTGGAATGCTTTACATTATTTTTGGAACAATCTTTGTAGTTTTTGGCTTTCGTGGATTTTTAGTTATTGCGGGTATCTCTTTTATTGTAAGTCTTCTGTATGGTCTATTGTATTCTATTTCTCATGAGTTTCATAATTAATGCGTTGCTTTAAGGTTCTCAAGCCGCCGCTAATCATGAATCGTTCTTTTAGAGCTTTCAATGCCTGAGTCTCATAATTAATGCGTTGCTTTAAGGTTCTCAAGCCGCCGCTAATCATGAATCGTTCTTTTAGAGCTTTCAATGCCTGATGCTTTTCAATAATTCCGTATTGGGTTTTTAGAACAAAAGGGGTAATGTCAATAGTGTTCTATAAATAAAAATGAATTTTACTTGGAAAATGGATTCTACTTGGGTCATAATTTATTGCAGCACTATAAGAAAAAAGGACAATTAAGGGGAAATAAAAGTGAAAGTGGGACAATCTTCAGTAATAAACCCGAATCCTATGCTCAGTATTGGAAAGGATGGCACTATCCTTTATTCAAATGAGGCTGGTGAGCCCTTATTGCATTAGTGGGGCGTAGTAATCGGAGAAAAACTGCCTTCAAGTATCGCAGATCTGGTGCAACAAGTAATTTTCAGAAGAAGTCCGGAAAAAATGGAAGTTAAAGTGGGAAATAGAGTATATCTGGTTGTGTTTCACCCCGTTCCCGAGCAAGAATGTGTAAATATTTATGGATTTGACATAAGTGACCAGAAAGAAATTGAAGAAAAATCTCTTGAAAGTAAAAAGAAATACCAAGAGCTCTTCAATTTGATTGAGCAAGCAGTACAGATTTCTGAAATGGTCTTTGATGAAAAAGGTCAGCCCATCGACTATGTCATTCTCGATGTTAATATCGCGTATGAGAAGCATTCAGGCCTCAGACGAGAAAAGGTTATAGGTCAGCACGTCAAAGAAATACTTCCTATTGTCAAACAAACATGGCTAGAACGCTACGGAAAGGTTGTTCGCGCAGGTATGGGAATGCACTTTGAGGAATACAATGCTTCTCTTGATAAATGGTTTGAAGTATTTGCAAGCCCAATGGGAGGTAATCGCTTCGTTGCGGTCTTTAGTGACATTACAAGGCGCAAGCAGGCAGAAGAGGATCTTCTCTGCTCGGAGCAACATTATCGACTTTTATATGAAACCATGCTTCAAGGTGTAGTCTACCAGGACGCTAGCGGCAAGATTATCTCGATGAATCCAGCAGCTGAGAGGATTCTTGGCAAGGCTCCAGCTGAGATTTTGGGCAGCTCTTCTGTAGGCGAGGAACACCTAACTATCCGAGAAAATGGCTCAACGTTCCCCGGATCTGAGCATCCAGCCATGGTATCCTTGCGTACAGGAAGGGAAGTGCAGAATGTGGTAATGGGAGTTTACAACCCTCAGGAGAGACGCTATCGCTGGATCAACATTAATGCGATACCTATTTTTCAAACCGGAGAAGACAAGCCCTTTCAGGTATATACCGTGTTTGATGATATCACCGAACGCAAACGAAAAGAACATAGGATGCTTCGATACAATCGCATACTTAAGGGAATTAACCTTATCTTCAGCAATATAGTAGAGGCAAAAACAGAAGAACAACTGGGAAATGCATGTTTGTCTGTAGCTCTGGAATTAACCGGCAGTCAATTTGGATTTGTTGGCGAATTAGGTGCTGATGGGCTATTACATGATATAGCTATCAGTGATATGGGATGGAGCCAGTACTTAATGTACGACAAGACTGGGCATCGCCATCCACCTGGAGATTTTATCCTACCCGGCTTATACGATAGTATCATTGACAGCTCAAAAGGCTTCTTTGCTAATGATCTGCAGCCACATTTAGAGAGTATCGGCTTGCCGCCCGGTCATCCCCTTCTGACATCATTTCTAGGTGTGCCCCTTCTCCAGGAAGGGGTAACGGTAGGTATAATCGCTGTAGCAAATCGTGAGGGTGGCTATAGTTATGAGCAGCAGGAAGACCTCGAGGCTATCGCGCCGGCTATGATTCAAGCTCTACAAAGAAAAAGAGAAGAACAAGAGAGAATGAAGGCAGAAGAAGCACTTAGCCGTGAACGGAGCCTGCTGGAGAGTGTAATGCAGACTACCGACGTTATGCTTGTCCTTCTCGATTTGCAATTCAACTTCTTATGGGTCAATTCAGCCTATGCTGAGACATGTCAGATGAAGCCTGAGGAGATGATCGGTAAGAATCATTTTGCCCTGTATCCTAACACAGAGAACGAGGCAATCTTTCGAAGAGTTCGAGATACCGGCAAAGGAGTCTTCTACAAGGACAAACCGTTTATCTTTCCAGATCAGCCCGACCTCGAGGTGACTTACTGGGATTGGAGCCTTTCACCAGTCAAGGATTCAGGAGGAAATATTAAGAGTCTGGTCTTTTCATTACGTGAGACTACAAAATATAAAAAGGTAGAGGAGGCGCTCCAAAAGAGTGAGGAGGAGCTTGCTATAGCACAAAAGATCTCTCAGATCGGCAGCTGGACCTGGAACCTTATTACTAACGAGCTCACCTGGTCTGAACAATTGTACCAGAACTACGGGCTGGAACCTGGTGAAGTGAAGCCCACGTATGAGTTATTCTTGAGTTTTATTGTGCCCGAGGACCGTGAAAAGGTCGACAGGGGGGTCCAGGAAGCTATTGAGAGCGGTCATAAATACAGTGGCACCTACAATATTATCCGCAGAGATGGCGTGCCAAGAGTCCTATTGAGCGAAAATGAAATCATTACCGATGAATCGGGCAAGGCTATTTTGATTCATGGTATCAACCAGGACATCACCGAGCAGAAACGAGTCGAGGAAGCTCTTAAAAAAGCGCGCGATACTTTAGAAGAAAAAGTTAAAGAACGTACAGCCGAACTTGAAGAGGCTTATGACTCATTACTGGAGAATGAGATGAGGCTCAATGAAGCTCAAAAAATAGCCCACCTTGGAAATTGGGACTGGGATCTGCTAACTGATAAATTATATTGGTCTGATGAAATTTACAGAATTTTCCAACTTGATCCTCTGGAAATAACTCCAACTCACGACGAATTTTTGAGTTATATAGACCCTAATGATCGAAATATTGTGTATTATTCCATTCAAAGAGCTTTGAAAGGAGAGCTCTTCAGTGTTGAGTACAGGATTAACATACCTGACAGACAAAAGCGCATAGTTCATTCACAGGGGGAAATAATTTTTAATGAAAAAGGCTTTCCTGTTCGGATGAGAGGAACACTACAGGATATAACTGAGCGTAAAATGGCTGAAGAAGCCCTGGAAAGAATGGATAAAATCCGGATAAAAGAGATTCATCACAGAATCAAGAACAATTTGCAGATTATTTCTTCTCTGCTAGACCTCCAGGCTGAGAGGTTCGAGGACAAAAACGTTATAGAGGCTTTTAGGGAAGGTCAGAACAGGGTAATCTCGATGTCCCTCATCCATGAGGAACTCTATAAAGGAGAAGGAACCGACACTCTGGATTTTTCAGCATACCTTAAAAAGTTAGTTGAAAATCTTTTCAAGACTTACAACCTTAGCAGCAAAAATATCAGTCTGAGCATGTACTTAGAAGAAAAAACTTTCTTTGATATGGATACTGCTGTTCCATTAGGAATAATTGTTAATGAGTTAATTTCAAATTCTCTCAAGCATGCATTCACTGAAAAACAGGATGGGAAAATTCAGATTAAGCTTTGCAGGGAAAAAAAGGATCATGAAATGAATATATCCTTTTTCAGCCTAACAATTTCTGACGACGGGAAAGGACTTCCACAAGATCTGGAGTTACAATCGGTCGAGTCACTCGGTCTGCAGTTAGTAAATATTCTTGTTGACCAGCTTGATGGAGAACTAGAACTTAAGCGAGCGCAGGGTACAGAATTCATTATCAAGTTTAAAGTAGCAGAAAAAGATAACAAAGCGTTATATCAATAAATTAGATAATGTCAGCAAAAAGAATGATTAAAATATTTTGGATGTTAGGGGGTGCGATTCAAACACACGAACTCCTACGAGAATAGGCCCTGAACCTATCGCCTTTGACCTGACTGAGCAATCCTCGCATGTTGGTTTATTTACAGTTAAATATAGTATAGTCCTATATGTAATTCTCTGAATTCCATTAAATCGGAGTAGTTACCGTCAACTTTACAAGATAGATAATCACTGCTTTGAATTTCAGGTATCATGGATCTGAGCAACTTCTTTATTCAATAATTTCTACCGTAAGTTATCTTCTTCCCAAAGGCCAAAGGTATTGTTTTCAGTATCATTCAAAATTACAAAGTATCTCACTCCGGCTACACTTGTCTTGGGCTACAACACTTTGCTACCGAGTTCATTATGTGATCTAAAGTTAGCAATAACTTAAACTTGAGTCTTTTTTAGCTGATCGATTTGATAGTATATATAGTGGATCAATTCTTCAAACTTATTAATTTCAGATAAATAATTCTCATATGTATGGAGTCTAGTTTTTTGTTCCTGGGTAGTGGCATTTTCTCTATATTCTTCTATAAGGGGAGTTATTTTCGTTTTTGCAATATCCAATTCGGTTTCAAATCCATTCCTGATTTGGATAGCAAAAGCATCTAACAGGTGTTTTTCCATATACAGATATGTTTTGCGAGATCCTGGCTTGTATATCCTTTTTATGCTCCAAAATTGTTCTATATTTTTAATCTTAAGGCTGATGGAAGCAAGACTATATCCGGTTCTCTGGGCTAATTCCTCCATACTTATTTCATTTGATTCAAAATTAAGTATCGATAGGATTTGTGCAGTGATATCATCAACCCCATAGCCCTTAAAAATCTCATGACCGATGTCAATTATCTTTTCTTCAATATCCTTCATTTTTCTCACTCATGAATCAGAGTATTTCCTATCAAATATTAGGAGATAGATAATCAGGCTGATACCAGTTTTAATCCGGTAATACCAACAACAATTAATCCAATAAAGAAGATTCGTGTTATATTCATTGGCTCATTGAAAAGAAATATTCCCAATACTGTTGTCCCAATAATACCAATACCGGTCCAAACTGCATAAGCTGTTCCAACAGGCAATGTTCTCAAAGCTTTTTCCAATAGATACATGCTTAAAATTAAAGTAATAACCGTAAATACCATTGGATAGAATCTGGTTAATCCATCACTGTATTTTAGTCCGATTGCCCATCCGGTTTCAAATAATCCTGCAATTATTAAAAGTATCCATTCCATGCTCATTCCTTTCACAGTTTTTAATAATTATTAAAAGCTATTAATGTTGAATTTGTATTTATATATTTTGGAAGAAGAATTCGTTCAGCTCACAATAATGAGAAATTCAGAATAAACTTGAGTAAAAAGTCAAAACGCGGTTATGTAGAAAAGCCACACAAACTCGTACACTTTTCTGACTTTGTGTATATCCCAATAGATGAGTCCGAGGTGTCATATTCTGAATTTCTTCTCACCTAGCCTGGCTTTCTCGAGTTTTTCCTTTATGGCCTTGTAATCTTTACTCTTTCACGCAGGAGGAAGTTTCAGCTATTTCGGAACTTTTACATGGTAGGTCCATGGAGATCTGAATTCTTAAGACTTCTTGTAAGTTTTTGTGCCTGATCATTTTGGTATATTGACTCAACGTTGATTTTCCACAATGTTTCCTTTTAATAAATAAACTTAGGTTCTTTTGTATTCATATATCCAGAATTTAAAAGTAAATAGTTAAATATTGAATTCATGACCTGGAGTTTAAAGTCTTTTAAATGAATATATGGGGGAGAGATCAGTGAATATTAACAAAAGACTATATTCGATAGCATTAGCTACAACAATTTTATTTTTTGTATTTTCTATTTTGATTTCATCCGTGGTGTCAGCGGCACAGGTGACAAGAATTGGTAATGGATCAGATCCTGCAATTTATGGTAACAAGGTAGTATGGACAGACAATGGTGTTATTCACGTTTATGACCTGACCGCCAGAACAGACACTGCAGTTAACTCTTCTGCAGCATCTCATCCAGCTATCTACGGAAACAAATTAGTGTGGCATGATGAAAGCAGTGGAACGCCAAGACTTACAGTTTATGACATATCTTCGGGTGCTCGTTCATATATCACACAGAATGTAGACAACCGTAGTTTTCCTGCTATTTACGGCGACAGAATTGTATGGAGTGTAATATGGAGTGCAAATTACAATGAATCAAGTTATAATTACAACGTATATATGCGCGATATCTCGACTTCTACACAAGCCTGGATAGCACAAGGAGAAAATCCAGACATATACGATACAAAAATAGTGTATTCTGCCGACGGTAGGAATATAAGAGATATCTTTATGTATGATATCACAACCAAGAAAAATGAATTAATAAGTCCATATTCTAGCGACGTTAATAATCCGCATATGTATGGTAATAAAGTGATATGGACAAACTCCTTTACAAGATCTGGATTTATACAAATGTATGATCTTGTCACTAAAAAGGCTACAGATGTCACCAGTGATAACACAGGCAATACTTTATATGGGCCTGATGTCGTCGCTGATGCTGGAGATGACACCGGTACTCATGTTAACATACATGGAGACAAAATTGTATATTCAAAATCTGGCGACGACCAATTTGGTTATGCAGGTGTATACGTTTATGACATCCCTTCAGCAAAAAGCACTCCAGTATATATTTATCCAGAAGGGACTGACACAGCACCTGATGTATACAATGATACTATTGTATGGGGAATAGACAGTAGACAAAGCATCGCTAATGACACTGGCATCTATATGTGTGATCTCTCTATCACAAACACCTTGCCACCTGTAGCTGAATTTACTGCAAACACAACTTATGGAGCTGCACCTCTAGTTGTGCGATTCGATGATACCAGCACTGGCGGAGTACCTACTTCCTGGTCTTGGGATTTTGGGGACGGGATTGACTCAAAACATGCCATGAATGCAACGCACACATTTACCAAGCCAGGAAATTACACAATCAGTCTGACTGTGGGAAATGACGCAGGTAATAATAAAGTAATGAAGCCAAATTGCATAGTCGTTACTAATCCATTTCCAGTTGCAAATTTCAGTAACAACATTACTGCGGGTTATCCTCCTCTCTCAATTCAGTTTACTGACCTTTCACAAAATGCAACTGGATGGAACTGGGATTTTGGAGATGGAAGTAATTCTACACAAAGAAGTCCAGTTCATGAATATGTAGATTCAGGAATCTATTCAGTTAATCTGACTGCAACTAATGAAAATGGTACAGATTCAAGGTTAACTACAATAACAGTAATGCAGCTAGTCGGTATAGGTCCATATGCATATATTATGAACTCAGGCGACAATACAGTCTCAGTAATTGACACGGCTACTAACAACGTTACAGCCATGATTCCTGTAGGAAACAATCCTATGGGAGTTGCTGTTGCACTGGATGGAAAAAAGGTATATGTGACTAACTCTTTTGGTGGGACTATATCTGTAATTGACGCAACAAAAAACAAGGTTACAGCCACAATTCCTGTAGGAAACGCTCTTCGTGGAGTTGCAATAAGTCCGGATGGGAAAAGGGTATATGTGCCACACCCCGATTTAGAAAATCCCAGCAACAATACGATCCTCATTATAGACATGTCTACCAACGAGGTTGAAGCCACAGTACTTGTAGGTGAAGTTCCTTTTGGAGTTGCTGTTACACTGGACGGGAAAAAGGTTTATGTAACTAATATCGATGATAAAACTGTCTCTGTAATTGACACAGCAACAAACACCGTTATAGCTACGATTCCTGTAGGAAACAATCCTCGCGGAGTTGCAATAAGTCCGGATGGGAAAAGGGTATATGTGGCGTGCGACGAAGGAAGCAATAACGGATATATCTATGTAATTGACGCAGTAAAAAACCAGGTTACAGCCACAGTACTTGTAGGTGAATTTCCTTCTGAAGTTGCTGTCACACCAGATGGAAAGAGGGTATATGTGACTAACGGCCTTAGCAACACTATCTCTGTAATTGATACAGCTACCAACAAGGTTACAGCCACAATTCCTGCAGGAAACGCTCCTAGCGGAGTTGCAGTCACACCGGATGGAAAAAAGGCATATGTGACTAACTCAGGCAGCAACAATGTTTCTGTAATTGACACATCAACAAACAAGGTTACAGCAACCATGGATGTAGGACGTGGTCCTAACTCCTTCGGGCAGTTTATAGGTTCTTTCCAAGCACAAAAGTCCAAAGTTAGATGTAAAAAATAGCTCAAGGGGCGGGATTCGAACCTACAAAATCCTTCGATGCCAGATCTTAAGTCTGTCACCTTTAAAATGACACCTTGTCGCGGCTCAAAAGAAACGTAAGAATTAGATAATTTATGCAAAAAAAGCTAAAAAAAGTTTAGTGCGAGGGGTGCGATTCGAACGCACGAACTCCTACGAGAATAGGCCCTGAACCTATCGCCTTTGACCTGGCTGGGCAACCCTCGCACGATATAGCTTATGTTGCAGCAGCAATAGTAGTGCTCTTTGTTCTTATACTTTTTCCTTGAAAGCCTATTCGGAGGACTAAATTTGCCAGAACTTTTTTAAAATTTCCTTTCTCTTTACACTTAATCTGAAAAAGAGAACCCAAAAAATCTATGAGTTTTTATAACCTATAAATGGCTGGAATTGATGAAATTTTCATCTCATCAATTTCAGGATAAGAGCTTTTTGTGCATGCAGGCGGTTTTCGGCTTCATCAAAAATTACAGAGTTCGGTCCGTCCATAACTTCATCCGTAATTTCAAGACCTCTTCGGGCTGGCAGGCAATGCATAACTATTACATCTGGCTTTGCAGCTCCAAGGAGTTCAGTATTGACCTGATATCTAGCAAAATCCTTCAGGCGTTTTTCCTGTTCGGCTTCGTCGCCCATGGAAACCCAGACATCCGTATAAATGATATCTGCGTCTTTTGCAGCAACTTTTGGATCATCCGTAACTGTGAACTTGCCTCCCAGGGCTTTTGCCTTTTCAAGATACTCGGCTTTTGGCTCGTATCCTTTTGGACAGGCAATGGCAAATTCCATTCCCATAATAGCCGAACCGAGTAGGGCCGAATTACAGACGTTGTTTCCATCTCCTATCCAGACAAATTTTAAGCCTTCAAACTTTTGCTTGTACTCCAGGATCGTCATGAAGTCACCCAGAATCTGACAGGGGTGCTCCTGGTCTGAAAGCGCATTGATTACGGGTATAGTTGAGTACTCGGCTAATTTTAATACAGTTTCGTGGCTCATAACTCTAGCCATGAGTCCGTGAAGATAACCTGAGAGGATTCTAGCAGTGTCCTCAATAGTCTCGCCTCTACCTATCTGGATATCGTTGGAGTTCAGGTAAAGGGCATGTCCTCCGAAATCGGTCATTGCGACCTCAAAAGATACTCTGGTCCTTGTGGAAGCTTTCTCGAAAATCATCCCTAGACTTTTATTCTTCAGGAACTCTGTAGGTTCTTCTGCCTTGCGCTTTTCTTTCAGGTCTACAGCCGATTTGAGGAGTTCATAGATCTCCTCTCTGGACAGGTCAGTTATGGAAAGTACATCCTTCATCATCGCTTCAACCCCGACTTTATTGGCTATAATTCACTTAATTCTGGCTGATTTCAAACAATATGTTACTCTGTAGTACTATTTGTACACCACATTTTGAAGGACAATTATGACAGTCAGCCTCTTATTTCTTTCATATGGTCGATTCTCTTCTGGATAAGAGCTGCAGTTCCAATGTCTTTCCTGAAAAACAGCTTGCCCTGAAGATTTTCAAGAGCATTCTGGGCAATTTTTTCGGCTGCTCCTATATTTTCCGCAACCCCAACGACCGCAATGGAACGGGAACCGGTTGTGTAAACTTTCCCTTCTTTTTCGTAGACACTGGCATAATAAATGGAAGCTTCTCCTATATTCCCTACAATTACCTCACTATCCTTTTCAGGCTCATCGGGGTAGCCGGTAGGAACTGCATATTTACACACAGTCGCTTTCTTGCTAAAGCTCACAGGCAGGTTTCCAAGGGTCCCTTTAACTACTGCAGTCATAATTTCCACAAAGTCTGTTTCAATGAGGGGGATCACGTTCATGGCTTCGGGGTCTCCGAATCTGGAATTGAATTCCACTACCTTGGGACCGCTCGCTGTAAGGATGAACTGTCCATAGAGAATGCCCTGATATCCTGTTCTGGTTTCCTCATAGAGTGCCTTCACGGTATCCTGCATAATCTTCTTTGTCTTTTCAAGGTCTTCAGGGAGCATAAAAGGAAGGATTTCCCCAGCGTCAGTGTATGAACCCATACCACCTGTATTGGGTCCAAGATCTCCTTCATAGGCTCTTTTGTGGTCCTGTACTGCAGGGAAAAATACAAGGTTTTTTCCATCCACAAAAGCCTGAAGTGTGAACTCTTCTCCTATGAAGCGCTCTTCGATAACTACAGCCCCTTTTTCAAGAAGCTCACTTGTATAGGCTTTGGCAGCTTCGAGGTCAGGGAGCTGGTCTCCCATAACTTTTACGCCTTTACCTCCTGTCAGGCCTGAGGGTTTGACTGCCACATCACCCAGTTTTTCTATAAAAGCGTGTGCAGACTTTTCCTCTGTGAATACTTCATACTCAGGACAGCCTTCGATTCCATACTTTTTCATGAAATTTCTTGCCCAGGCCTTGTCAAATTCTATAATTGCACAGGCTTTTTTAGGCCCTACAACCGGAATTCCGGCTTCCCAAAGGGCGTCTGCAACTCCTGCTGCAAGAGGGGCTTCTGGGCCCACAAAAGCCATTTCGACATTTCTGGCTTTTGCATACTCGACAACTTTTTCAGTTTCGGTTTCCTTCTCAAGGAGAAAATCCTCACAGAGAGCGGCAATTCCGGGATTTTTTTTCGCCATTAACGCATAAAGGGAGGGGTTATGCTTGCTTTTCTTGATTCTTTCGGCGATTACATGTTCCCTTCCGCCTCCGCCGATAAGCAAAATTTTCATTTTTATTCTCCTGGTTTTTAAAAAGATTACTTTATTTAAGTCTGGTTTTAATATGTATGGATAATGGGATGAGATAAGAAAAGGTAATGGATTTTCAGTCCTCAAAACCTCTTAATATTGCTTTATGCAGATATCTAATTTTATTAACAATGTTTTTGATCAGGGATATACTGAAGGACTTCCTAGTTCTCTATTTCTTCTGATAAATATCTTCTCATTGTCAAGCTTCAATATTAACTAAAAATCCGTCATCTTAACTCTTTTTCAGAGATAAATGGTTAAGCTATTTTTCATAAAATGGGGAGTATGATCAAAATTCATATGAAGTCTTCAAAAAAGTCTCCTAAATAGCAGCACGTTTTAAGAATTTATTTAGCTAAAAAAATGTTGACAGGACTTAGCGCACAGTGGGTACATATAATGGTGACAATAGTCCGCCTGCTGCTATTGCGGCAGCAATCATGGGTTTGAAGGTATAATCTGAAAACTCATTATAGGAAGATGCTCTTGCACTTTCCTTACTTTAAGAGATCGCTTGCACTCACAAGAGGAACAAGTTCCACACCTGTCTCTTTTAAGTTTTCTATCGCTCCTTCTTCTCTGTCCACGACACAGATTACGTATTTGACATTTGCTCCGGTTTCTCTGACAACTTCAACTGCATCTCTGACTGAGCCTCCACTTGTCGTTACGTCTTCGAGCATTACAAGCCTGTCTTCCGGTTTAATATCCCCAACAAATCTGCTCTTTGTGCCGTAGTCTTTTACAGCTTTCCGGACAATAAGTAGAGGGAGTTCGGTTTCCATCGAAACTGCAGTAGCCAGTGGTACACCGCCAAGTTCGACTCCTGCTATTATGTTCACATCCATTTGCTTAATTCTGAATGCTGCCTGCCGTGCTATAAGTTTAAGAGTTTTAGGGTCAGTACTGGCTTTTTTGATGTCTATATAATACTTGCTCTTCTTTCCTGAGGCAAGTGTGAAGTCCCCATAGCGGATAGCTCCGCAGGCTTTGAGGGCTGCGATCAGTTCCTGTTTTTGTATTTCTAATTCTTTTTCGGTTTCCGATTTGTTCATGATCTCACCGGTTTGCAGCCTTATTAGTTATTTTCTATTAAATGTGCCGGGTGAATGTGTCAAATCTTATATTTTTTAAGGATCTTATACTCCCAGGCCTTTATACCCCCAGGCTTAATACAACTTAAATTTTTGGCCAAACTCTTTTGAAAATGTTTGTTTGAAAATGTTTGTATTAAAAGCCTTTTGACTTCCGTAAACTTACCACGGTTCTTTCTTTACGCCTGTGAAGTATCCTATTATGTTTGTTGTAAGATGTAGTAGAGGCGTTGTTATAAGGATAGTTATCATTATTGAGGATGTAAAATTACTCGTGAACCATTCCGGGGCTGTAAGGTATGCAAAAACCCAGGCTCCGATTACAAAGTCCAGCTGGTCTACAAGGGGCAGTGGAGCTCCTCTTTTCAGCCCCATTCTACGCTTGAAGAAGCTTTTGAACATATCTCCAAAAAGCGAGCCGCAGGCAAGGGCAAGGACAACTTTGAAAGCCTCAATATAGCTCGGGCCAAAAGCAGGCATCTCTATTCCAAGAATTTCAAATTCCCTGGAGCTAAGCCAGATCTGGATACCACCTGCAAGCACTCCAAAAAAAACACCTGAAAAGAACCCTCTGTAGGTTTTCCCATCTCCTATGATCCTTTTTCCATCTTTTAGAGTTCTGCCTCCATCAATTGGCTTTCCGCCACCGAAAACAGCTGCAAAAGGGTTGGGAAGGTATGCGGGAATCATCAGCCAGAATGCTTTAATTATAAGTTCGATCGTGATATCAACTCTACATGTAAGTTTTGTTTTTCTTGAGGATGAACTTTACTTTCTGGATATCGCTGTGCTCTTTGTCTTTTTGTGTATTTATCCACAGGGTGCGCCAATAACTAGTGTCGATGTTATCCCTTACTTTCAACTCCTTTTTAATATATACAACTTAAATAATAGATTTAATAAACATTTCATATAGTCTAATAATAAGTCTAAGTGAATATTTTTATAGTCAGTTGAATAAGGATTTAATGTGCTAAATTAATTGGCTTATGTAACAATTGACCCTATTTAATTGTATTTATTTTATAAGCTTTAATCTTAGTTTGTAGTTCTCTCTATTTTTTAATACCTCTACCTGGGGAGTTTTTTACAACAGATATAATCAAAAGTAGCTATCAAGAAAATTGAAACAAGAAATATTGTTAATGAGAAATCAATATATATAAGAGATGTATTCAGTTTTTGAAATATTAGTTTTGAATATATTATCTAGTTCTTATTATCTAGTTCTTATTATCTAGTTCTCTTATTCTCTGAAATTGGAACTCAAATTTTTGATCAGTTGAATTATAATATTTTTGCTATGATATTTGATGTTTTTTATCCGGATCCGGATATTATTATGTTTTGTATAATTAAATTTCCCCCTAAAGTAGCCCATGTCAAGCGTGATTGAAAGTTTTTCAACTCCCTTTTAATATATACAACTTTAAATAGTATGAGTACATTATTAATTGTTGGAGATGAATAACCTTCTAATTATATACGTATGTAAGTTTAATTGTTAAATCTGTACAAGTTCTCCCATTAATCTTATAAAACGGGGCTCCGGTAATTGGTTATAAACATATAATACTTGTTTTAATGACCAGTTATTGGATTTAAAATGGAATAATCCGCTATATTATGTAAAAACGTTTTTTATCGTCTTTAGAATTCCAAATATATATATTATACTGTATAAATATATCTATGATGTGTATATTTGGCAATTGTTGTCAGTTTTGAAAGATAATTAAAAATATTCTTTAAAAAACCTAAAAATAATTGTCTGATTTGTCTTTAACTGACTAACTATCTATTAAACTACAAATACGAAGGGGTTATCATGAAAGACTTTGAAGTAAAAATTCTGGACGAAAACGATCATATTTTTATTGAAACGTTAAGGAACCTCGGGATGTCCAGAAATGTCGCTACAACCATGGCATATCTTATGAATGTTGACGAGGCATCATCTCGTGAAATTGAAATTAGTACCGGATTAAGACAACCTGAAGTTAGTCTTGCAATGAGGCTGATGCGCAACCAGTCCTGGGTCAGTGTTCGTTCAGAAAAAAAACCTGGTAAAGGGCGCCCAATAAAGATTTATGCTCTTGCAGCGCCTGTTGATGAGATTATAAGTTATTACGAAGACAAAATTTACAAAGAATCTCAGGCAACTATCTCAGCTATTAAAAAGCTAAAGGTCATGAGCAAAAAGGTGCCTTTAACTCCCTCAAAGTAAAAAAGCCCTTAAACAGGATTTGCCCCATGATGGTTGAAATCCTTTCTGGAATTCGACCATTATGGAAATAAACCTTCTCATCATTTTTGTTTCTGCTTTTTATCCACATGGACTTTTTTCTGCGCATTCAATCATCTCATTCAATCATCTTATTCATTGAAGAGCTCAACCGCTGAGCCTCAACCGTTGCGCCGGTTGATCACGCTGCTGCCAAGCCGTTTTTGATCAAACTTTTTTTGAAAAAGTTTGTGAGCAAGCGTTTTTTGAAAAAGTTTGTGAGCAAGCGTTTTTTGAAAAGTTTGTGGATAAGCCTTTTAATAGTTTACTATACTCGGGAGAGAATTACCTCTAAAAGTGTAAAAGTGTAAAGCAATTCAAAAAAGTGCTTGAACGCAAAGAAATTTTCTCAATAACAAAAACACTAGTAGAGACTTTAAAAAGGGGGAAAAAGAGTTGTAATAAAAGGAAGGGGTATGCTTTTTACTGGCAGTCAGCCTCCTGTAACAACTTTGAGGATTGTAAGCTTATCAGAATTGACTGCCCCATCAAGGGGAACAGCATTCCCTCCATTTAATACAAGTACTGTTTCCTGATTTATGTTCAAAGTATTAAGCAGGTCTTCGTAGGTAGCGTCCTTAGCTATTTCTACGGTCTGCTCAGAAATCTTTCCAGCCTGGATTGTTATGTGTACTTTTCTACTCACTCTATAGATCCACCGCCGCTTACCTGAATTTCGTTTACGATTTCTTTTATTAACTTCTGCTCCAGTTCATATTCTTTTCTAACACCTTTTCTTTCTGCATTTCTTTTCTGGAACTTTCCTGCCATTCTCAGATCTCCTTACGATTTTTCAGGTTTGCAACATAGTTGGTATAGATCTCTTTAAGCAGACTTGTCTCTCTGTCTTCTCGAGATGTATATCCAATAATTATAATGATTTTATGTTTTAATTAATTTTTTGGTTAACAATGATTAGGTTAACCTATCTGATTTTCTGCTTCAACTGCAGTTGCTCATTCTAAATATTAATCTTAAACATAGGTTAACATTGAATCATATATTATCTAATTTGATAAGTGGAACTTAAAGTTGCATTCTTAAAAATAAGATAGATTACTTTATTTGTAAGTTAAAGTTTTATTGGACCAGTTTATAGAGAATAATTAAAGGAGAAAGGCTAGGAAATAAGGAACTAAGGAACTAAGGGAAAAAGGAACTAGAAACTAAGGGAAAAAAGGAAAATAGGGAAAAACTGAAAAGACTTGACTGATCCTTAAATGCAGTCTTATTTGTAGGTTGATTTGTAAATTTATTAGTTATTTTTAAAAAGTTATATCTTATTTAAAAAGTTTATAATACATCAGCCGGGATTCGAACCCGGGTTCGAGCGTTGGCAACGCCCGGTGATGACCGCTACACTACTGATGTTCTTTGTCTTTTTGGTGCCCAGACCCGGATTCGAACCGGGGACAACTGCCTCTTCAGGGCAGCGCTCTCCCACTGAGCTACCTGGGCAAGCAGGTAGAATCTACCAGCCATGACTGGTAGGTATTTGTTTTTCCTTTCCGGAAAAATCTCCGGAAAATTTTAATGGGCCCGCTGAGATTCGAACTCAGGACCTCCGCCATGTCAAGGCGACGTCATAACCGTCTAGACCACGAGCCCAATAGTTATCCTTTACATAAGGAAAACGTCTATCAGAAATTAATTTAAAAAAGTTTATAATACATCAGCCGGGATTCGAACCCGGGTTCGAGCGTTGGCAACGCCCGGTGATGACCGCTACACTACTGATGTTCTTTGTCTTTTTGGTGCCCAGACCCGGATTCGAACCGGGGACAACTGCCTCTTCAGGGCAGCGCTCTCCCACTGAGCTACCTGGGCAAGCAGGTAGAATCTACCAGCCATGACTGGTAGGTATTTGTTTTTCCTTTCCGGAAAAATCTCCGGAAAATTTTAATGGGCCCGCTGAGATTCGAACTCAGGACCTCCGCCATGTCAAGGCGACGTCATAACCGTCTAGACCACGAGCCCAATAGTTTATCGTTTCCGTTTTTTACATCAAAGTGCAACTCCATAGTACACATCATCATTTATATAAGTTTTGGGTGGTCTGAATGTTCTTTTTTTGAATTTGCCTTAAAAAGATAAAGAACTCTGTATCTTGGTTAGCGATTTTTATTACTGCTTGAATTTTCAAACCTTGCTCGAAAGTTTTTCTTGTTCTAATTTCTTAAACGTTTTTTCTCTACTTTTCTGTTATCTGTCATGGGTCCACTATAATAGAAAGAACATGCCTCTAAAATAGGATGAACTCAATATCGGTTTGAGGTAACATGAACGGAGCATTCGATAATACAGGGATGTGCCGGACAATCCCAGAAATTCAGGATAAAATTGATGCCGGAGATGCCGTGGTTCTTACAGCTACAGAAATCAGCGCAAGAGTTCGGGCAGGTGAGGAAATAAGGTTTGAAGATGTGGATGTTGTGACTACCGCAACTCGCGGCATTATGAGCGGAACTTATGCCGTATTTTCTTTCAGAGTTTCAGAGCCTGACTCTTTTGTTAAGGCGTCTGAAGTCCTGCTGAATAGCGTGCCTGCAGTTGTAGGCCCCTGTCCAAACGAAAGGCTTGGAATCCTGGACCTCATAATACTCGGAACAGCTCACAGTAAGTGTGATCCAAGATACGGAGGCGGGCACCTGTTTAGGGAGCTGGTAGAAGGGAAGCCCGTTAAAGTTGATGTAACTACGAGTGAAGGTAGTCATTTCTCTGTGGAAACAAAGCTATCTGATATCCCTTATGCAAAACTCCATGCAACAAGACATGCCTTCAAAAATTACCGGGCGTTCGTAAACCCCGGAAAAGAGCCTATTAAGACTATCTTTCATGCCCTACCATTTGAAGGTGAATTTAAAGAGATGACTTTTTGCGGTTGCGGTGAGTTAAACCCAATTGAAAATGATCCCAAGCTTGAGACTATAGGGATCGGGACAAGAGTCCTTCTCAACGGAGCAGATGGTTTTGTCACAGGTGTTGGCACTCGAAGCGCTCCGGATAATCCTAACCTGACTGGCTTTGCGGATATGCATGACATGACCCCTGAATACATGGGGGGCTTCAAAACCTCTGCCGACCCTGAAATCATCAATACCTGGGCTGTCCCGATTCCAATTCTTCATGAAGGAATGCTGGAAAACATCCTCAAGCTAGATAAGGAAATCCCGCTTAAGCTTGTAAACCTTGCAGGACGAATCCCACTCTGTGAGATCTCATACGGGGACGTCTGGGATAATGTGGACTTGAATGTTAAATACGAGCCCGGAAAATGCCTTAATTGTAGAGATTGCCGTGTAATCGAAGCCTGTCCAATGGGTGCAGTAAGTCAGGGAGAAACTGGAGCTGTACACAGTCTGGAATTTTGCTTTAACTGCGGGCTCTGCATTTCAAGATGCAGGGGTGAAGCGTTCAATGCAAACCTGGGTTCTGTCAGGTGCACAACCGGAGGCTGCCTCAGGAATATTAAGATAACATTGCGTCAGTCTGATCGTGCAAGGGCAATTCTAGCGGCTAAAGAACTCAAAGAAAAAATTCTCACAGGAAGGTTCAGGCTTACTGAGCCTGTAGAAAAAATAAGTTGGAGAGAGTAAGACTAAAAATACTTGAAGGGAAATTTTCAGGCTGTTAAAGCGTTTTTAAAACGTTTTGTAACCTCTTCAGGGCTAAGGGGGATATTGGGAGCTTTTGTATTCCCTGGTTTCAGGATTACATGAATAAAGGAAAGTTCGTGCAGGGCCCGAAATTTCCTGAAGGCTTCTCTTAATCCCTCTGTGTTGTTTACTTTAGCCGTATTCTGAATTCCGCAGGCGGTTGCAAAAATTTCCAGATCGATATAACGGAGGGCACAGGTTTCCTGAGAGCCTGTGGAGCCGTAGGCACCGTTGTCAAGGCAGATAATTATCAGGTTTTTCGGGGCTTCTTTTGCAATTTCAAGAAGGGCGTTAGGATTCATGAGCAAACTGCCATCCCCGTCAAAGGTTACGACTGTCTTCTCGGTTCGAAGCGCAAGACCAAGACCTATTGACGAGACGAGCCCCATTGAGCCAAACATATAAAAATTGAGCTCTCTGTCTCTGCAGGCATAAAGTTCCTTGCAGGGAACTCCCAGATTTGTTACCGTAATTTCGTCATCAAGTTGAGAGGTAATCGCGCAAATTGCATCGTTCCTAAGCATTACTGGCTTGAGGGTTTCGTTTATTATATTAAACTTGCATATTCTTTCCATAACCTCCGGTTTTTCTGGCAGTTCCACAGCTTCCCAGGCACAACAATCCGAGAATTCCCAGACCTTCGGGGAGATTAAGGCTATATGTGGTCTTAAATTCTCAAAAGCGTCTCTAATCACGTTTTCGAGCAGAGGAAGTTTTTCAGCTTCATCGATTATTGTATATTTCAGCCCTGCCCCTTCAAGAATTGTCGGCAGGTGGGCGCCAAGGGGAACTTGTGCTTCTATGCCTTCTCCGTAAACCCCACGCCAACTTGCCAGGACAGGTAAGGGAATCCTGCATATTACATTTAAGGATTCCAGAGCGTTAATCATATTCCCAAGCCCTGTACTCTGGATAAGCATTATTGGCTTTCCTCCAGCAAGGTAAAAGCCTGCACAAATGCCCACACCGTTTTCTTCTCTTGTTAAACGGATTTCAGGAAAACTCTCCGAAACTAGGGGAAGCAGGTTCTTGATCCTATCACAGGGCAGAGTTGCAGCAAGGTCAATACCTGTTTTTTTCATGATCGTTATAACTTCCTCTTCAGGATTTGCCACAGAAATATCTCTCCATTTTTCTTTCATTTATTCTGTAATTTTCCGAATTCAAATCTTTTTCAGATTCAGATTTCTTTCAAAATCAAATTCATTCAGGTTCAGGTTTCTTTCAAAATTCGATCTTTTCCAAATTTTGTTTTCTCTGAACTCAGATGTTCAGTTCCTCCAGGGGCACGTCAGGGTTTTTAGCAGTAGCTACCGGCGAAATCTGGAAAGGTGTTAGATCCTCTTTCAGGCGTTTGTATCCGCCGCCTGCAATATTCAGGAGAATAGTTTCGTCCTTCGAGACCTTTCCGGTTTCTACGGCTTTTAACAGGGAAGCAGCTGCAACTGCTGAGGGGGACAGGATATCGATTCCTTCCAGAGACTCAAAAAGAGCTTTTGCCTCAAGGGCTTCTTCTTTCGTAATTGCGTACATTATTCCATCAGTGTCAACAAGTGCATCATAGAGCCCGCCTGTAACCCCGTATGGGGGAGCCCGATTGGTAAGTACAGTAGCGTAAGTCTCCTCGATCTGTTTCTTTGCATCCTTCATGTCAAGCTCGGGAATAATTTCTCTCCTTTTTTCTTGCCAGGCGTTGTACATGGGAACAAAAGGAAAGTTCTGGGCAAGCTGAAGTTTCGGAAGTTTTTGTCCGAATCGCCCATCAGCCCTGAGACGTATTGCAGCTTCCCAGGCTGAAATTCCCCCAGTGCCGCTTCCAACAGCCTGGAAATAATGATCAGGAAGCTTTCCTATGGTTATGGCTGCGTCCAGCATTACAGTGCCCATCCCGTCTCTTCTGGCGACATTTCTCGCTCCGCCTTCTGAGACCATACCAGGCAGCTTTGCAATCCTGCCTGCGAGATTAATAGCATCAGTATAATCATTTCCAGGGCTCATGCTTATAAGATGAATGGATTCGGTCGGCTCTTCGGGCAACCACAGCTTTGAAATTCCGGAATCCGGTACCACTATATAGACATCAATTCCTGTCAAAGCCGAAACGTGCGCAAAGGCCCGGCCTGTGTTTCCGGCAGAGGCAAGGACTATTGCTTTTCCTCCAGTCTCTTTCAGGAGCTGCATGGTTGGGTGGGCTTCTAGCTCTTTAAAACTGCAGGTTTTGGTAAAAGCCTCCTTTTCGGGCCAGTACCCGCTAAATCCTATATAAAGGTTTGAAAGCCCTAGTTCTCTGGCAAGAGCTTCGCTTTTGTAAGTTATGGGCCCTGCATTCGTAGTAAGCTCTTTCTGAACCGGGAGCCAGGAATGAAATTTTCCGATACCTGGCTGGCTTCTTAGTTCAAGCTTCTTTTCGAAGTACTCTGCCCGTATAAAGGCGTCATCGTTCTCGCAGTTGAGCCTGAATTCCTGGCCGTACTCTCTTCCGCATTTCAGACATTTCAGTTTGAATCTTCCCATCGCTATCAAAGAAAGTTGGGTTTCTTATTTAATATATATTCCTAAAATGTGAATAAAGTTGCCTTTTTGTGTTATATTTCTGTGTTAATGTCTCAATGGGGAAACTCATTCCTTTGGAAAGGAAGAACTGTCCCTCCTGAGAATGCAACTATGAAAATGGAAGAAGTGAATTGACAGTAAAAAGGTGAAATATGAAATGGAAACAGACAAACTGATTGAAAAAGGAACATCATAAAACGGGATTGGCAAAATTAAAAATTAAAATTACGTCGCATTTTAGGTTTAATAATAATAATAATAATAATAATAATAATAATAATAATAATAATAATAATAATTACGCCATGTTTTATGTTACATATAGAACGGTATTTGGAGTAGCCTTTGCGTGCTCGGTATTTCTCCTAACACCTTCTGGGTAAATGATAGTAAGAACATCAGGCGATATATCCAATTTACGAGACTCGTGCAGATAATATCCATCGCTTAGCCTGGAAATACCTTTCACATAAATTGAGGCACTGGTCATTCCTATCTTCTGGACTTCTACGTTTTCAAAATTTGAAAAAATCTCCTTTATCTTTGGCTCCAGATGTTTGCTCCCAAAAAGAAATATGTAAGCCTGGGCAAAAGGACTTAGATGGTACTCAATGCTTATCTTGGCATCAGTTTTAATGAGTGCGATTTCCATGTGGTCAAGGTGAATATACTTCCCTTCCCTGAACTGGTCATTATTAATTCCCGGGGATACCTTTGCAGCCATCAGGGTAGCTGAGATTAATAGGGCGATTGTAATCATAGCTTTTATTTTCATACTCTTACACAGTAATTATCTTTTATTTTAATAGCTCTTTCCTCTATTTATACAATAATATTAAATATTGATAAAGTGAAGCTACTTCAAGACAAACTGACAATTTCCTGTGAAACCAGAAAAACGAGATTAGAAAATAACGAGGTTAGAAAATGAGCAAAAAGGTTAACTTCGTGTGTCCCAAATGCGGTAATACTTCTTATGAGACCGGGGAGATCCGCACCACAGGCGGCTTTCTGAGTAAACTTCTCGATGTCCAGAACAAGAAATTCACCCACGTCACTTGCAAGCGCTGTAAGTACACCGAATTCTACCAGGCCGACAGCAGCATGCTGGGGAATATTTTCGATCTGTTTACTTAAAGAGCCTATCTCAAAACCAATTTTTATTCCAATTATGAACGTGTCTTAAAATTAAAACTGAAATTAAATTAATTCTACAACTGGACAGAATTCATATCTTTATCAGGATGATTCATATATTTTACAGGAAGTTCGAATTGAATAATAGTATCATTTAATGCTTACTGTACTTTATTTTTATGCCTTGAGCTCATAAGCTCTACGAATAAAACGATATCTTAAACCTTAAAATCTACTTGTATTAAATCTCAGAAATTCGAAGAATTTCTTTTCCGTTTATGGAACTGAATCATTAGAAAGCAATTTATTTGTATGGGGGAAATCATGAGAAAAGCACTGATTATATTAATAGTTTTACTCAGCATATTCTTGACAATAGGATGCACGGAAAATAAACCGGTTACTCAAAATGAAACTCGAACACCAGAACAAGCTGTAACTCCTGTTGAAATAGTTACTCCAACTGGAGAAAAGGCAACAGAAAGACAGACTGCAACCGAAATGCAAAATGCGACAAATAAATCTGAGATGAAAGAATTTACACTTAAAGAACTTGCAGAGTACAACGGCAAAAATAGGAAGGCATATGTTGCCTATCAAGGCCAGGTTTATGCTGTCACTGATGAAAATGTCTGGAAAAATGGCACTCATAAAGGATGTAATGCGGGGACAGACCTAACTGGAAAAATAGACCAGACACCACATGGGGCTGAAATCTTAAAGGGTTATCCTGTTGTCGGGACTTTGAAAAAATAACCTCATTCTATAACCTATAAAAACAGAACTTACCTTTTTCATTATAAACACATTTTCAGGTAAATTACGCTTTTTCCTTCTTTCTTCTCCTATATTTGAGAGTGCTTTTACCTGGAAATCGGAAGAATGCAGAGCGAGCTTATCCTAAAATCAGAACAAACATATCCCAAAATTTGTTCTATTTTTAAATCATTGTAAGTTTTCAGGATCACTTTCCATGGTCAGATACTTAATTGGCTATTCCAGAAAAAAATTCAAAAATCAAACTTTGAGTTTCGTGATAGGCTCAAAGTTAAGCTACTTAAAGATTTTTTTAGGTAATAGCCAGCCTTTTTACCTTTTTTGATATTTTGAGTACTTATTGATCGTGGCAGGAGAGTAGCGTCTTTAATGGAGCTTTTCACGCTCGACGAAGGAGAGCGGCCTTTTTGCAACAACCGTAATAGGCCGTCTGAGCAGAACTTGTCAACGCGCTCCCCGGCACGGCTTCTTTCAGTGTGCAAAGAAAAAGAAGCAAACTATCTCTTAATCACACTTTTTGTTACAGCTGCAGCGTAAAAATCCAAAAATTAGACTTAACTCACTCTAATTCAAATTTTATTATTTAAATAATATTTAAACGTTTACGAAGACTATTCAAATATTTACGATTTAGATTTATAAGCTATCGACTTCCTGCCTCCTGAAGATTAGACTATGTTTTTAATAATAATTTTTAATAATTTACAGTTTATTGATTTCTAAAGAGGGCATCTGGGAAAAGGTAAATAAATCTGCGAAAAGGTAAATAATATAGATAGAAAAATAATGGAAGAAGAAGACATAGAAGTAGGAGGAAGAGTAGAATAAAGATTCCTGAAATTAAAAAACGAGAGAAAATATACCTCTTACTCGTGGGTATATTTCTCTCAGCTATTCTCTTTTATTCCTTCTATATCGGCCAGCTTTTCTGGGGCATAGTTATTGATATTCTCATTCTGAGGCTTTACTTCCTGATGAAAAAGGAAAAGAGTTACTTCACTGCATACGATCTGGATGAAGAAGAAGCCGGAACTCCTTCCGACCCGGAAATAAAAAGGAAAATCAGGCTTGCAAATATTGCAATTACCCTTTTCGTACTCATGCTGATCATTTATTCGTACTTTGCCTTCCAGTTCATCTTTGGAATTGTTGCAGGCCTGCTGATTTTACTTTATGTGCACATGCTTCTGTTTACGAAAGATAACCTTTAAAGTTCGGAATTTTCCGATTTTACTCCATTTACCGGTATATCTGGATTTTCCACCTTTTCTTGTTTTTCCAAATTTTCCCGGTTTTCTACCTTCTCCAGTGCTTCCAGTTTTTCAAGTCTTTCTCTGGTTAAAGCAATGGCTGCTTTTATATTCTCATTTTCGGGCTGCTGGGCAAGAATGTTCTCCTGCATGGCTAGGGCTTTTTCAAGATTTGACTTTGCAACATCGTGTTTTTCCGGACTCTGCTGAGTTAGGCAGTCTCCGAGCTGGCTGAGCGCGACTGCAAGCTCTGCCTGATAGCCCAGGTTGTCGGGGCTTTCTTCAAAGAGCTTTTCGTAAAGCTCAATTGCTTGCCTAAGGATTTCGTATGCTCCTTCGTAAGAGCCCATGTCTGTAAGGAGTGCCCCGTAATTGTTTAGGTTCTCGCCGGCGTAGGATCGGAAGACCACATTTTCAGGCTCTTTTGCCAGGAGATTTACGTAAACCTCACGGGCGCGGACATAACACTCGGCAGCTCGTTTATTTTCACCTTTCTTTTTAAGAAGGTTTCCTGTATTGCTCAGGGTTGTACCCATGTAGTGCTGGTAATCGACATTCTCAGGATCGGCTTTAAGAAGTTCTGAACCTGCATCGAGCGCTTTTTCATAAGTCTCGAGTGCTTCATCGTATCTCGATGCAGTGTAAAAAATGCCTCCACGCATAAAAAGAATATAATAAAGGGCATCAGTAGATTTTGCTTTCCTTGCTGAGTCTTCGGCTTTATTTAGAGTTTGAAGGGCTTTATCCAGTTTTCCTTTCTTGATCTGGGATACAGCACTGTGAATTTGCTTCAAAAGTAGAAGACTTTTTACCTTACTTCTTGCCATAGGAGGAAAATGCCTCTTGTTTTTTTAAATAGTTATCGATGCTGGCTACGAGTACTCGGAAGGACACATTCTTAAATTGCGCTGAAAATTATGTTGAATGAATAGCCACTGAACTAGCAATCAATGCTCAATGTATATATAGAGGAAATATCATAAAAAGCCAAAAATTTCTTAACATTATTAAGTTGAGGATTGATTTTCCAATTGTATCTCCAAGCCAAATTCACACACAACTAGCAAATGGTATATAACAAGAGATTTCTATACAATGTATATGCAATTGTAGGTTATGCAATTGTAGGTTAATATTATATAGAGTAGGTTTATATAATTAGCCGAAGTATAGATGGGGTTACAGTAACTTTAGCAACTTGTTATTGTAATATCCGCTTTTTGCCAATAATTCTATCATTGAGTTTGTTACTTTTTCGAAAACGTCAGGTATATATACCGTTCAGTAACGTCTATTCAATAACGTTCGAATATGTGAGCTAACCATGGTGTATAATAATAATCAGAACATAGACGAGTCTTCAGGGAAGATAGCTGAACCCGTTCAAAATACGGATAAGCCTATCCTAGACGTAGACAAGTCTGCGGCCGACCAGAAGAGGGACGAGTCTGGCATAGGTATGCCTGATCCTGAATCCAGTCAAATTAAGGCCGAGTCTGAGTCCAATCAGGAAATGGATGAAGATGTTGACATCGGCTTCCCGTTTGAAAATACTTCTAATATAGATGTACCCAAACTTCTTATCGACCAAGTACTTGGTCAGGAGCATGCTGTAGAAGTAGTAAAAAAGGCGGCTAGCCAGAGACGGCACATCATGATGATAGGGACCCCAGGCACAGGGAAATCCCTGCTTGCAAAAGCAATGGCAGAACTTCTTCCTAAAGAAGAACTTAAGGATATCCTTGTATATCCTAACATGGAAGACCTGAATAATCCTAAAATCAGGGAGGTTCCTGCTGGGAAAGGCAGAGAAATTGTCATGGCTCACAAGATGGAGGCCAGGAAGAAAGCCCAGGCCAGAAATATGCTCATGATGCTTTTTGTTGTGGGCATCATTATCTACTCTTATTTTGTTGGTCAATTACTCTGGGGTATTATCGCAGGCATCATGATTCTCATGCTAACCCGCCAGTTTTTGCCTAAAGAAGAAATGATGATCCCAAAAATGGCGGTTTCCAATTATGACAAAGAGCACGCACCCTATATTGATGCAACCGGAGCTCACGCAGGAGCTCTGCTTGGGGATGTAAGACACGATCCGTTCCAGTCAGGCGGGCTTGAGACTCCTGCCCACGACAGGGTAGAGGCAGGAGATATCCACAAGGCCCACAAAGGCGTACTCTTTATTGACGAAATCAATACTCTCAGACTGGAATCCCAGCAGAGTCTGCTGACTGCGCTCCAGGAGAAGGAGTACCCAATTACCGGGCAATCTGAGAGAAGTTCAGGTGCACTTGTCAAAACCGAGCCTGTACCCTGTGACTTTATTATGGTCTCGGCAGGAAACCTGGATGCCGTGCAGAAAATGCACCCTGCGCTCAGGTCGAGAATAAAAGGCTACGGTTACGAAGTCTACATGCGTGACTCGATGGAAGATACTCCCGAGAACCGGAAGAAAATGGTCCGTTTCGTAGCTCAGGAAGTTGTCAGGGACGGGCATATCCCTCACTTCAATGAAGGCGCAGTAGAAGAAGTGGTCCGTGAAGCCAGAAGGCGGGCAGGCAGGAAAGGGCACCTTACCCTCAAACTGCGTGACCTTGGCGGTCTCGTCCGCGTGGCAGGGGACATTGCCCATTCCGAAGGCGCTCAATTAACAACCGCAGAGCATGTACTTGCGGCAAAAAGAATTGCAAGGTCCATTGAACAGCAGCTTGCAGACAGCTACCTGGAACAGCGCAAGGCATACGAATCCTTCCTCAGAAAAGGTTCGGCTGTGGGCAGGGTTAATGGACTTGCGGTCATGGGTGGAGACTCAGGAATTGTGCTCCCAATCGTATCCGAAGTCACTCCTGCAATTTCCGGAGCCGAAGGAAGAATTATAGCAACAGGTAAACTCAAGACGATTGCAAAAGAAGCGGTGCAAAACGTATCTGCTGTGATTAAGAATATGACAGGTACGGACATATCCAGACATGATGTCCATATCCAGTTTGTAGGAACTTACGAAGGTGTGGAAGGAGATAGTGCATCGGTTTCAATTGCAACTGCTGTTATATCTGCCATCGAAAAGATTCCTGTGGATCAGACTGTAGCAATGACAGGTTCCCTTTCAGTCAGGGGCGATGTCTTGCCTGTAGGCGGAGTTACCTATAAGATTGAGGCTGCGGCCCAAGCCGGCATGAAAAAAGTCATTATTCCTAAAGCAAATGAGGCAGATGTTCTTATCGAGAAATCATACCGGGAAAAGATTCAGATTATCCCTGTTTCCTCTATTGCTGAGGTAATGGAACACAGCCTTGTGGGCCCGAGAAAGAACTCAATTATTGAAAAACTCCGAAGTATTACAAGGCTCAGCTTTGATATTCCTGAGGTCTCACCTGCTACCGTACAGGCTAAGAATCTTTTTGGGTGCAGGAACTGATCATGACAGGTATTATGCAGGATATTAAATTTTATGACTGCAGGGTAATTGAGGGCAGTTCCACCTCAATTATTCTGGATAACGGAAAGATTGAGGAGATTTCCAGAAACTTCACAAAAGGGGCTGGCATAAGGGCCCTCTGTGGAGGTTCCTGGGGCTATACCTCGGTAGAAGGGGATATCGACCTTAAAAAAGGTGTCAAAGCTGCCTCAAAACTTGCTTTTTCTATGAATGCCAGTACCCCAAAGGAAGATGTCGAACTTGCGGTCATAAATCCTCCTGAGGTGAAGGACCTTCCTGAAATCAGAATTGACCCGAGGGGTGTCTCTATTGAGGAAAAAGTCGATCTTTTAAAAAGCATAGAAAGCAGTGCAAAAGTAAAGGGCGTCAACAGTACTAAAGTGATGTACCTGGAGTCTGAGTTTAAAGTCGAGTACAGGAGTTCCGATGGTATTGAGTCGGGTTATGAGCTTATGAACGTCGGTTTTGCAGTTTCTGCAGTTGCTTCCGAGAATGGCGTGTACCAGGCAGGCAGAGAGAGCCGTTTTGGGTATGGGTATGAGCTTTTTGAAAACGAAAACGTTCTGGAACTTGCCGGCAAGGCAGGAAATACCGCAGTCGAGCTTCTCAATGCGAAAACCCCCAAAGGCGGAGAAATGCCTGTGATTCTTGACCAGGAATTAGCTGGCGTTTTTGCCCATGAAGCAGTTGGGCACGCCTCCGAGGCTGATCTTGTCCTTGAAGGAGATTCTATTCTTGAAAACAGGATCGGAGAGCAGATTGCATCTCCTATTATTACGATTATCGATGATCCCACCCTGCACGACTTCGGATACTATCCTTTTGATGCCGAAGGGGCACAATCAAGAAGGACAGAGATAATTAAGAACGGAATTTTCAATTCCTATCTCCATTCTCGGGAAACTGCAGCGAAACTTGGAGGAACTCCAGGGAACTCCAGAGCTCAGGGTTATTCCATGCCTGTTGTCAGGATGAGCAATACCTTTGTAGATAATGGAGATACCAAATTTGAAGAAATGCTTGAAGAAATAAAAGATGGAATATATCTCATAGGGTCCAGAGGAGGACAGGTGAATACCGGGGAAGGGATTTTCCAGTTCAATGCTGAAAAAGGTTACTTGATAAGGAACGGAGAACTCACCGAACTTGTACGGGACGTTTCTCTCTCAGGCAAAACCCTTGAGATTCTTAATCATGTAAGTCTTGTGGGAAATGACCTGAAAATGACTGCAGGTAGATGTGGAAAAGCCGGACAGGTTGTACCTGTTTCAGATGGCTCACCTCACCTTTCTATCTCAAAAGCCCTTGTGGGAGGTGCCTGAGGATGTATGAGCTTGCAAGAAAAGCCCTCAGGCTTGCAGAAATAGCAGGGGCTGAAGAGGCTGAAATATATTATGCTGCAAGTCACTCTACAGGCGTGAACTTCAAAAAGGACTCCATAGAGAATGCTAAAGACCGTTTATCAGAAGGCATAGGAATCCGGGCCATAGTAAACGGAGCTGTTGGTTTTGCAAGTACGAATTCGGCAGCGCAAATAGAAAATGCTGTTGAGGTTGCCGTTGCTGAAGCTAGGGTCAGGGAAAGTGACCCTGATTGGGTAAGCCTTCCTTCTAATGGGAATTATCCCACGGTTTCGGGTATCTTCGATAAAAAAGTCGAGGCCCTGGAACTTGAGACTTGTATTGAGTATTCCCTGGAACTTATTGAAGGTACAAAAGAGATCCCAGGCACGCTTCCGACTTCAGGAGGCTTTACCCGGGCAAAAAGCAAACAGCTAATCCTGAACACAAACGGCATAGAAGTCGAGGAAGAATCAACAGCAGTTTCCGGTTTTGTGGATGTCATTACGGTAAATGGACAGACTTCAACAGCCTATGACTTCGCAGTTTCTCGTTCTCTTGATATTGATTTCTTTGCTCTCGGAAAAAATGCAGCCGAACTTGCCCTGAAGTCTAATGACGGAATAAAGATCGAGCCTCAAAAGACTGATGTAATTTTCCATCCTTTCGCTTTATCAGATATTATTGGGGAAGCACTTGCTCCTTCCCTTGACGCGGATAATATCCAGAAAGGAAGGTCTGGTTTGATAGGAAAAATCGGGGAAGAGCTTGCAGTACCAGAACTCAGTATCTATGATGACGGGTTGATTGAAGCAGGAATCGAGACTTCTGTTTCGGACGATGAAGGGGTTCCCTCACAGCGCACAACCTTGATTGAGAAAGGCGTGCTTGAGACTTACCTCTATGACAGTTATACTGCAGGAAAAGCAGGCGTAAAAAGCACAGGAAACGGCTCAAGGTCTTCTTATACAAGTCCGCCTTCAGTAGGGCTCAGGAACTTTATCATTGATTATCCTCAGACAGATATTATTGCTGATACTCAGTCCGGGATCTTTGTGAATACGGTAATCGGTGCCCACACTGCAAACTCAATTTCAGGAGACTTCTCCGTAGAAGCCAGAAATGCTTTCACAATCAAAGATGGGGCTCTTGATAAACCTGTAAAGTCCCTGATGATCTCAGGTAATGCTTTTGAGCTCTTAAAACAAATCACAGGAGCTGGCTTTGATGTCAGGAAAGTCGGAGGAATAATTACACCCTCCATTCGGGTTTCAAACATGAGTGTAGTAGGTTAAAGGCTCTTAACTCTTAAAGAGCCTTCTTTTTTCAAGAATTAATCCTTCTAAAGTGTAATCATAAACAATTATACAGAATAACAGATAGAATTTAATTTAATCCATATTCAAATTTAACAGAATAAGATTTAATTTGACTAAAATTATATCCAAGTTTTTCTTCGATAGATGGAGACTGTAGCCTTTCAAAGGCTACCTGAATGTTACTAAAAAGGATGAATAATTATCTTCTGAGAATCATGGTTCTCAGGCGATCAGCAGCGCTTGCTGACTTATCGGCAATGCCTCCTATTCTTTCGACAAGTCCAATCAGGTGACAAACGCCTGCGCCTCCTATAGCCTCTTCGTTTTCGAAGATCTTTTTTAAGAGGGCGGTTTCAAGCACATCTACATCATGTTCCAAGCTCTCGACTTCAGGAATTATTCTCAGGGTATCCTTAATTTCTTCCTTGCTAAAAGAAGTTGCAAGAAGCTTGTAAAGCGCGCCTGCGAGTTCACGGTACAGCCTTGCGGTCTTCAGGGAAGTGGCCATCAATTCCAGAAAGCCTTCTTTAATTTCTTCAGGAACAGTTTCACAGGGCCGAAGGGTCATCCAGTAGGCGGCAGCCTGGGCAAAATCGGCAATAGAATCCTGCTGCTTAAGGAAGGAAAGGAGGTCTTTTTTATTCACAGGCAGCCTGACTGAAGAGGGAATGCCTGCCCTTACTTTCTGTTTGAGTTTATCAGCCTCATGTTCCAGTATGTCAATTTCTTCTGTCCTCTCTTCCAGGACGGCTTTGTCTCCTTTACAGTAGGCTTCCATTGCTTCAGCCAGCTTTTCAACTGCCAGCACTCCCTTTTTAGCGTGTGTTTCCAGAGGCACAAAGGGAGATTCGCTGACAACGTCAAGGACGGAACGGATGTAGTCTTTCATAAAAAGATCACCTCAAGCCCCACAAAGATCAATGCCGATGTAAGGGCAGCTATAGGAACTGTTGCTATCCAGGAAGATATAATCCTCCAGACCACGCGCAGGTCAACGGCTGCGATTCCGCCTGCAAGCCCAACCCCTATAACCGAACCGACAAGCGTATGTGTAGTCGAGATCGGAAGGGAACTGTAACTGTGAAGCAGAACCACTGAGGCTGTTGCAAACTCTGCGGAAAAACCACGTGTCGGTGTAAGTTCCGTAATCTTTGAACCGATGGTTTCAACCACTTTATAACCCCAGGTGGCCATTCCTATAACCATACCAAGGCCTCCCATTACAAGTATCCATACAGGGACTTCGACTCCTAGTATTCCCATAACCTGGAGCGCAGCAGTGAGAGGACCTACAGCGTTTGCCACGTCGTTTGATCCATGCGCAAATGCCATGTAACAAGCAGTTATGAGCTGTAAGGATATGAATTTTTTCTCAATGAGTGGAAGATCCTTAGCCCTGCGAAGAAACAGTTTTCTTATCACAGAAAAGACAAAATAAGCAAGAAGAGCCCCAAGAACCGGGGATATGAACCAGCTGGCAATAATTCTCGTAAGTTCCTCCCAGTGAATATCAGAAAAAGAGATAATTCCGTTACGGGCTGCAATCAGCCCAAAGCCGAGTACTGAACCAACGATAGAATGGCTGGTTGAAACGGGGAGGTTATAAAAGGTCGCAAGGGTTACCCAGAAGCCTGCTGCAAGAATTGCAGCCAGCATACCCAAAACCACAATGTTTGGTTGGACGATACTGATCATATCAATGGGAACAATTCCTTTTGCTATTGTCGTAGTGACCCTTTCTCCAAAAAGCACTGCACCTAAAAATTCAAACACCGCAGCAATAATAATTACCTGCTTAAGTGTTAAGGCACCCGTTCCAACCGAAGTGCCCATAGCATTTGCGAGGTCGTTTGCTCCTATATTCCAAGCCATGTAAAGGCCCGCTAAAATAAGCGCTATGACAAGTAAATCCATTTTTACTACTCCAAAAATTTAAACTTCAAAACAACCATACATTATCATAAAATTCACGTTTTTCAGTTTTAGTAATAATTTTTGTGCAATTTCTGAACATTTTTTTAGATTTAATACCTTTATGGTATTCCAGATAATCTCATTATATTTTATAGTTTCCATATATTTTTGACCACTCTATATAATCAATAGATCTATATATGCCGATTTAGATGTATTCATATTTCTATCTCAGCTTTGGAAACTTCAGGTCTCCGTATGAAGACAAGAGAAAAAAACCCTATAAAAACCGAGCTTTTTTTGCTTCAAAAATAAAATAAAGTTTTTTTTAGGTATCTCTCTGGAGCTTTAATGAAAAGCTTAAGAGATAACTTCAAAATACAAAAAGAAGGCTTAAATATGGTCAGAAAAGATGTGGAAGCCTAAGATGTCACTTGAAAAGCTTACTGGATATTTTTAGATCTTTTGATACTATATACCAGCTATCCGGTCTTTGGAAAGGAATTTTGTAAAGAGGTTTAAATTCTGCTGCAGAATCTTTCTTGAAAAAAATAGAAAGATTTATATAATAAATGATCTCTGCGACAAAGTTAATTTTTAAGACTAGTAATGTGAGGTCGTCTTCTATTATCTGGTTGATATTTTCCCAAATACTCATAAAGTAGTTTCCAGGTTCTTTTTGTTCCGAACCTCAGTGCAACTGGAGCTGACTTGCGTTCCTTGCACGAAAACGCAAGCATTTGTCATACTGAATATTTAATCATGGCAGTATCAACCATGTAACACTGGACGACCTAATGTGATATGTGGTTTCTGGATCTATTTAATGGGTCTAGGGTCTATTTAATGGGTCTAGAGTCTATTATAATGTGTCTACCTAGTGTGGACAAACATTCCGGATTCATTTAATGCAAGGCAAATAGAGGAAGATTTTCAGGTTTCAAGCCCGTGAATTTCATGGTTTTTCTGTTCTTTTTTCCTTATTTTTTCTCTGAGCAGGTCGAGCACCTCTTCATCCGAAACATCGTACCACCTCTCGTAAGCCTCAGCAACAGCCCTGAAATGTGCAGGAATCTCAAGCACAATAAGCTCGTCTACCTTTTTTTGAATTTCTTCTGCGACCTCTCTTCCTGCTACAGGCACCGCAACCACGATTTTTCCGGCTTTTCTGTTTTTGCAAAGCTCAATTGCTGCACGCATTGTAGAACCCATTGCAATACCATCGTCAATAAGAATCACGGTCTTTCCCGCGATCTCGGGCAGGGGTCTCCCTCCTCTGAGAGCATTTACGCGCCTCTCAATTTCGACAGTCTGCTGTTGTTTTATCCGTTTAATAGTTTCTCCTGCAAGCCAGTAATGTGCATTTTCAAAAATGAACGTGCTCCCATTCTCGGCTATTGCCCCAAAACCGGCTTCAGGGTTGTCTGGGAAAGGCAGCTTCCTTGCGATAATGAGAGAAAAATCGGTGTTAAGCTTTGCTGCAACCTGCAGTCCAACTTCCACTCCCCCACGTGGAATAGCAAGAATAACAGGTTTTTCTGACCTGTATTTCTCAAGAGCATTTGCAAGCTTTTCCCCTGCATCTTTACGGTTTTTGAACATATCTCCACCTTAAATTCAAAATTAAACTCAAAAATTACCTTTTTTCTCCAGTATAAACGTCAAAATTAAACTATCAGCATCAAAGTCAAACTACCCTCATAGGCCGCCTGTAAATCTCGACTGAAGAGCCTGAAGGAAGAGTAGTTTCAGGCAAGCAAAGTTCCCGAACCTTCTTTGCAACGTCTTCGGGTTTGAGAACTGGTTCATCTGTATAAAGCGAGCGATACATCTCGGTATCCACACTTGCAGGGCAGACTGCATATGCCTGAAGCCCGCCTCCAATTTCATAAGCAATGGATTCGGTAAACCCAATTACTGCAAATTTTGAGGCACAATATATTGACAATTTTGGTATGCCATGTTTTCCTGATCCTGAAGACATGTTTACGATCCTTCCTTCTCCTCTTTTAAGCAGATGGGGAAGGGCATACTTGGTGCAGAAAAACATTCCTTTTACGTTTGTATCCATAATCTCGTCATATTCTTTGGTTGAGGTTTCTACAAGATATTTTTTGTATGCCACTCCTGCGTTATTTATCAGGATGTCAATTCTTCCAAAAGCATCCATTGCCTTTGAAATCATGTCAATGACCTCCTCTTCATTTCGGATGTCAGTTTTTATTGCAAGAGCTCTCACACCCTGTTTTTCCACTAGCCTGGCAGTTTCTCGGATCTCTCTCTCGGTTCTTGCGACAATTACAATATCGGCTCCCTCTTTTGCCAATGATAGGCAAATTACCCTGCCAATTCCTTTTCCCCCTCCGGTTACAATGGCTACCTTACCTTTCAATTTCATAGCAGTCACTTTACAGTCACTTTACAGTCACTTTACAGTCACTTTATTTATCGAGCAGGATAAGGATATATCTTTGGAAGCAATATTTCTGAACTATAGTCAAGAGCTATCTCCTGTCTTAAGAAAAAAGAGAAAAAAAGAGGAAAAAAGATTAGAACTCTTTCGAAATTAATTTCTTGAATAATCAAAAAGCAACATTTCTCCTGAATGTGTGTCAATCAATACTGAAGCAGGAAGGCTGTCATCTCTTTCAAAACTTGAATCAATGAACCGGATCCACCACGCCAAATGAGTTTCATCGTCATCGCCATCTTTCCAGTCGCCCTCTTTCCAGACAAGGTTCGATGAAATAACTTTTACAGTACTTGCTTTTTCTTCTCCTATAGGTGGTTCGTTACTCATGAATTCTTTGAGAATCTCAACTGCTTTTTCATCCGTAATGCTTGGTTCAGTATCAATGAGTGCTATCTCTTCCTCATCCATAGACCATCTTTTGCGATAGCTTGAAACTTCGCCTGTTTCTGCATTAACATCAAGCAGTATTCCATCGGAAAGAGAAGGTATTCCCCTGATAATTCTTGCGTAACTTACATGATAATTTCCTGGCAGATCATCCGCAGCAGGTCCTATGTAATTTACATTTTCAAGCTCAATCTCATTAATTTTTTCCGCTGAAACCTTGGATTCGACATATTCTTCTGCTATTTTCAGGGCATCATCTTTGCTTATACTGTCTCTACCCTGTACATTCTTTGATCCATCATATACAAAAAGTTGCTCTCCATTAGAGGCATTTATTCCTGCAAAGATGCTTTTTCCATTAGTTGTTTTTGAGCTTACTCGCCAGATTATCCCGAAATTTTCATCATCAATCAGTTCTCCATGGATAGATTCATTGATTACTTTTGGGTTTTCTGAGATTAGCTTGTTTTTTGCATTCTCAAAACTAATATTTACGTCTGCAGTTGACGGATCAAGGTATTTTGTTTGCTTTACGTCTTCTTTCGTAAAGATTATTCCTCCCTCATCAGAAGCAAAAGCCACAAATATTGCACACGATAGTATCAAACCTAATATACAAATTAGCTTAAGTTTCATAATTTTCGCACCCTTAAGTTCTTAAACACAAGTTTGAGTTTCCTATAAACAGATTATTGCCAACGTCTGTTGCATCTCCAAACTCCTCTTTTACTTCGTCTGCTGCATATCTGGCTGCTTCAGAAACAGTGGACATCGGTGAAAGTAGCCGCATCAAAGAATGCAGAATAGAAGCGGGCATTATGTAAGGTGTTAAAATGTTTTTATATCCAAAAGGAGTTCAAGCTGATTCTGCAAGTTTAGCTGAATATTAGTTTAACATTTTTACAATGTTTAAAAATGCGTTGCACTCGATATAAATTTTGTGACAAAGTTATCTAGATAATAGGTAAGTAATGTTGCTATTTAATCGAAAATTTAATTTACTGATTTAATATTCTAATCGACAATGTAGCCTGCAAGGCTGTTTTTACATTAATTCATATGAGAGAAGGATAACAATTTTATCTGGAGCTTTCATGCCGAAGAAATTAGCAATCTTAAAAAAGAAAGAGAAAAATCGAAAAGGAAAAAGCAAATTTGGCGAAAGAGTGCAGTAAGACCTGACAAAATTGTACGTTTGCCAGAACTACAGGACGCCTGCTCTTTGGTTTTGCTTCTCGTCTTTTACAATCAAAGCTGAGGGACTGGAGGAGCCTGCATCTCAATTATCTTACCTGATGTAACTTTTGAATCAGGCAAACAAAGTTCCAGAACCTTTTCTGCGATATGCTCGGGTTTGAGTGGGGGCCTGTCTGAGTAGACCGACCTGTACATATCGGTATCCACAGCACCTGGGCAGACAGCATAGACTTTGATTTCTCCTTCGAGCTCAGCAGCAATAGATTCAGTTATGCCGTTTACCCCGAATTTTGAGGCAGAGTATACGGAAAAATCCGGAAGCCCGTGTAATCCTCCTACTGAGGATATATTGATGATTTTCCCGTTTTTGCTCTCTCTGATGTACGGTATCGCATATTTCGTGCAGAGAAAGACTCCTTTTAAGTTAGTATCCATGATTTTATCGTACTCTTCGAGGGTGGTCTCCTCAAGCCTCTTTTTATAGGTCACTCCTGCGTTATTGATAAGAATATCAAGCCTGCCGCATTTATCAATTGTCATTGAGATTAAGCGCCTTACATCCTCTTCACTGCGCACGTCAGTCTGGATTGCCAGGGCTTTACTGCCCATTGCTTTTAGTTTGTCTATTGTCCCTTTTATCTCACTCTCATTCCTTGCTGCAATTACGACATTTGCTCCCTCTTTTGCCAGAGCAAGGCAGATAGCTTTTCCTATCCCTTTGCTCCCTCCGGTTATAAGAGCTGTTTGACCTGCTAAACTCATTTTTATCCCTTTTATCTGTTCATTTTTATCTGTTCATTTTTATCTAATTAATTTTTATTTAATTAATGGTAGAACGGGTAAAAAAGGGATATATCTTTTGAAACTAAGTTTCTGAAAAGATTTCTTTGAATGAGGTAAACTAGAATGAGGCGAACTGTAATGAGGTAAGGTAGGATGAGGTAAGCTAGAACAAGGTGAACTGTAATGAGACGAGATGTAATTATACAAACTGGAATAAGACAGTGACTGAGCTTTAAGAGCGCAAGCTCATGTGACTGTAACCTTGGTAAACCTCCACCTTGCGATAAGAAACATTATTGCCGCAAAAGTCAACAGAGCCAGGAAGGAAACAAGAACCTCTCCCTGAGTGTAAGTATAACGGAGTCCGATTGACGAAAAGTCGCTTCCTATTGCAAAGTACCTGATTCCGCTGACAAGGTGTGTGAGTGGATTGACTGTGGATAGGGCTCTGAGCAAGGGAGGAAAGGAATTCGCAGGATACAATGCATTGCTCGTGAAAAAGAAAGGCATGGTAAGCAGGGTTATTACAGCCTGCATTCCTTCCGGGCTTTCCATTGTTATTGCTATTGCGGCTGAAAGGAAAAGAAACCCTAGAGAAAAGGCCCCTATAAAAAGCATGATCCCAAACAGCGAGAATATGAGCTGTGCAGGAGTATAACCTTCAAAAAACTGGACTCCGAGCAGAAGCCCAAAACCCATAATAACAGTAGCCTGGATAAGGGACTTTGTCATGGCTGATAGCCCTATCCCTATAATAATATGAATCCTCGGCAGAGGGCTTGAAAGAGTCTCCCGCATAAGCCCCCAGTTTTTGTCAAAAAGCAATACTGTTCCCCCGAAAAGGCTTGTAAAAAGCGTGGTCATGGCAATAACGCCTGCGCCTATAAAAGTCAGGTAGCCTATAGTCCTGACACCAGGGGTGGCTGGCAGGGTTGCAGTCAGCCTTTCAAAATTATTTGACATTGCAATCCCGAAAAAAGCAAGCCAGAGAGCAGGCTGAACAAGTGAGGTAAACAGGAGAGTCTTGAACCTGACAAACCTCAGCATATCCCGCCAGTAGATTGTAAGGAAACCCGTGTGCATCTTAACGCCTCCCTGCTCTGAGAGTCACAGTCTAACCCTTCTCTGTGCCGGTATCTCTCAATTCTCTGCCTGTATAATGGACAAAAACATCGTCCATTGACGGTTTTTTGAGATTTACGGCTCTGATTTTAATTCCTCCGTTCCGGAGTTTATCCATAATCTCTGGCAGCAGGCGGGTACCGTCCACATTGACCATGATAATTATCCCTTTTGATTTTTCCCTGACCTCTTTTACACTCTCAAGCTTCTTCAGCAGGTCTGAGGCTGACCAGTTGTCGCTTGTTTCCAGGTATATAAGATCCTGTCCAAGCGCGTTTTTTAACTCCCAGGGACTGCCTGTGACAACGATTTTCCCATGATCTATAATGCTTATTCTGTTACTGAGCTGGTCGGCTTCGTCCATATAATGGGTTGTCAAGAAAATGGTTGTGCCTTCATGATTTATGTCCTTTACATAATCCCAGATCCTTATCCGGGTCTGGGGATCAAGCCCTATTGTAGGCTCATCAAGGAAAAGCACATTTGGCCGGGTCATAAGTCCCCGTGCAATCTCAAGCCTGCGCTTCATCCCGCCGCTGAGATGCCTTGTCAGAGTGTCTCGTTTCCCCTCAAGCTCGACAAGGCCAAGCAGTTCGTCAATCCGCTCCTCCCTTACAGCTTTTGGCATGGAATAGAGCCTCCCATGATATTCCAGTATCTCCCTTACAGTCATATCTCTATCAAGAGTCAGTTCCTGAAAAACAATTCCTATGGACTCCCTGACCATTTCAGGCTCTTTTTCCAAATCATAACCCGCAATCTTTACACTTCCTTTCTGCACTGGCAGGAGGGTAGTAAGAATATTTATCACAGTACTTTTTCCAGCCCCATTCGGTCCAAGGAATGAGAATATCTCCCCTTTTTTTACTGCAAAGCTAATATTATCAACTGCTTTTACCTCGCCGAAAAAATACTCAAGCTCAGTTACCTCTATAATGTTGTCTTCCAGAAACAGTACCCCATTTTACCCCATTTATTGTTTCTCTTAGGAAAGATTGAACCTTTAGTGATAAATAGATTTTTTGCTGAATGGTCAATCTTTATGGGTTTTTTAGGAAAATTTAATTTAAAATTTAACTAAAAACTTAATTCAAATCTTAAAATCTTAGTAGAAAGTAGAGAAGTTTGAATGCTTAACAGCAGCCCGAAAGCTTAATCAGACAGTTTGAATGCTCAGTCAGTTTCTTTAAAAATAATATATTCCCTTAAATCCGATTTCAGAATTCTCTCAATTTCTTGCCAGCTACTGTCTCTGGTTTCGGTAAAAATGTACCCAAAAAAACTGTATTTTTTGTGATCGATTTTCCTGAGTTCCAGGGGCTTTTCGAAGTCTGAGAGTAATTTTTCGTAATCAAAAGCCTTTACCAACTTTGGATCTGTCATTTTTAGACCGGTTTCTGCAGATCTGTTCAACATTACCAGGCAGAAATTCTTTCCTTCCAGGCCTGCAAGAATTTTATCCCAATCAGGCTCAAGCTCTTCTAGGAAAAATCTGTAAGTGTTAATTCCATATGCAAAATGTGCAATATCAGTTGTGCACCAACTGGCAAAGCGCATAGGGTTCAGTTCTATTGGCTGGACTCGCCTATCCTCACTTATTCGCAGTTCAATGTGAAAGGGAAAATTTCTGAGCCCGACCAGGTTTCCGATTTCCTTCAAAAGATCCTCGACAGTTTCCCTATATGTTTCTATAACTTTTTTCGAAGTAAAATACACCCTGCCGCTAACATCATTTTCCGAAGAAAAGATGTGCTTGAAGATATTGAGAACTACTGGCTTTCCTTTGCTATTGAAATAAGCATCAACTGCAAACTCTTCCCCCTCGATGTTTCCCTCGATAATAAATTTCTCCACATCCAGAACCTGAGCCGGATAAAGCTCTTTGTTTTCCTTAACTTCAGCCTTTAGGCGCTTCAGGACCGAACCCCATTCTGCATCTGTGGAAACCTTATGTACCCCAAGACTGAAAAGTCCTACAGCAGGTTTTATGATAAACGGCTTTTCGATTTCTTCAGTCCGGATCTCGTCCAGCTTTTCAAATTTAATACTCTTAAAATATAATTCAGGGTAAAGCCTTTCCAGTAGCTTCCTGAACTTAACTTTGTTCTTGAAAAGCTCGATTTTCTCAGGCAGCCCGGTAAAACCCAGATTTTCCGACATCCAACCAATAGAGTTTTCGGAATTTGAATAAAGAGTAAATTCACCTTTTTCTTTTATGAGTTCGATAAATTCAGCTTCCTCAAAAAGCCTTAGCCCTTTTTCAGAATTAAGTCCGGCTGCCATTTCGTTTTTCAAAACAGGAATCTGTAATTCCGCAGCAGTATTTTTTAAAAATTCGGAGACGTAGGGTTGGTCGAAGATTATCATTTTCTACCTTTCTTATTGTTTTTCAGCTTGAAGTGCGAAGCCAGATAATAAGAGAGGTTAGTAATATTTATTGTGGGAATCTTAGTAAAATAAGTATAGAAATCAAGAAAATTCTTATTGGAGAATAAGAAAATGAAATTTGATAAACAATTTTGAGTTTCAGAATTAGCTAAATCACAGAACTTATATATAAAAAGCTACGACTTCTTAATATAATTATGTTCATTTAATATAAACTGTTTTTGAGAGTTAACTCATCAGTAAACAGGTGTTACGGGTCGATTCACATTTACTTGAGTTTTCATATTTTTCATATATAGGTGTTGGAACAATGAAAAATAGAATAATTGCATTTGATTTCCTGAGGGCTTTAGCAATAGTGATGATTATTCCGGCTCACTTAAGTAACTTTTTATCAACTTCTTATGGCAAGTTAGCCCTTTATGCCGCTGACCCTTATTTCGCAAACATGGGATTGGGGCTTTTTATTTTCATGAGTGGATATTTGTTATATTACAATAATAACACAATACATTCCTTCCAGAACGTGTTATCTTTCTACAGAAAAAGGCTCCTGAGAATTTTTCCTCTTTACTGGGCAGCTATTGCAGTTTTCACACTTGTGTTTTTCATATTTGCTCCAAAAATCAACTCAGGTTTTGTATTTCCCAATGCTGAGCACGTTTTTAGTTTTTATAATGTAATCGTGCATATACTGGGATTACAAATCTTCCTTGCTCCAGCTTATGCATCCCCGATGCTGACATTGTACTTCATCGGCTTAATTATCGTCTTTTATATGATTTACCCATTAATGATTATGCTTTCAAAAAATTCAAAACAGCTTGTGTTTTACTCTTCACTTATATTTATCGGGTTTTTGTTAATCTCAAGAACTTTTAACATCATTGATCTTCGTTTTTTTATGTTTTTCCCGATATTCGTGTTTGGGATCCTTACCTGTAAAGAAAGCCTGTTTGAAGAGTCGATAACAGCGGTCATAAAAAGACCTTTTGTTCAGGTACTACTGGCAACTCTTCCTGTTATGTTTGTACTGGTTATTGTTATAGGCTCAAGAACAACCCTTCTCCTGGACCCGAGTGCCTCTTTAACCATTGAGTCCGCAGGCAGCGGGACTATAGACTCTTCCATGATAGTATCAATGCTAGGGAGTGTGGCAAATTCACTTGGTCTGAGTTATGCTGTCTTGAAATTCATTATCGATTCTGTGCTTCTTAATTTATTCATGATAATGTTCTGTATTCTGGAATACAGGATTGCAATGAAATTTATCAATAATAAGTTCTCAAGTTCTTTGGGTTCTGCCTTTACATATACCGCTACGGCTTCATATTGCATTTACCTGTTCCATAGACCATTCCTTGCGCTCTGGAATTCCATTACAACCTTTATAAGTAATCCAGTCCTGCACGATGTCGTCATAATATTTGTCGCTTTACCTCTCCTGTTTTTTATTTCATATCATCTCCAGGTTTTCGAATTAAACCTAAAGAAATCTTTTTCAAGAGAAAGTACCCCCAGCAAAAAATCTTCTTCCAAAGGTTCTACAGATGGCTCAAGCAAGTGAGGTTTAATCGAAGGCATCTGCAAAAAAATCAAAATTCAAAAGTTTGGGACTGAAATCTATAAAAAAGGAGGACAGGTAGTTTTAAGTTCCTGATTTCGTCTAGGATAACGAACCAAAATTAATTACTTTTTAAATACCTAAGAAATAGCGCTGAGGAGGAGATTCGAACTCCCGTAGCGCGAAGCGCTACCGGTTTTCAAGACCGGCGCCGTAGTCCACTTGGCTACCTCAGCAATTTGAAAAAACTATCCTTCTAGATTTATCCTTATAGCTTTCGGAAAGAATCTTTTGCAGGTAATCCTGAGATCCCGGAAAGCATATACAGAAACCCGGTTAAGGTATATAAAATTTGCGAAGAGGAAAAGCTCTTCGCTTCTCTAAATATTTTGGGTTGATATCAGGCTTCCGGTTCAGAGGATTCCTCTGTTTCGGGTTCAGCCTTAATTTCGGGCTCGGATTCAGCTTCAGTCTCAGCTTCGGCTTTTACTTCAGACTCTGCTGCTTCCTGAGCTTCAGACTCGGCCGTGACCTTTTCAATGAACTGGACTTCCTTAAGCCCAGCAAACTTAAAGAGTTCGGATGCTACCCTGTTCTTTGCCATGAGCCAGCGCTGGTTGAAAGTTAAGCCTGTGGGGGTATAAATTTTTGCAACGCCGTCCTCGATTTCGACTTCCAGATCCCTGATGCCGGTGTAGAGGGCAAGCAGACCCTGGATTTTTTCAATGTCATTCTCAAGAACCTTTTCAATTGTGTACTCGTAGGTAACGGTCCTGCCTGCAAGAGGGCTGTTAAAGTCAACAGTAACCCTGCGACCTATAACTCGGCTGACAATTCCTCTTCTGCCTTCTACCTCAACTGCAAGGCCAGGGTAAACATTTCGGTCTTTAAGTTTTGTAATGGAAATAGTTTCCACAAGTTTGGGGTTGCTTGGGCCAAAAGCTTTTTCCGGGGAGATTGCAACGGTTCCGCTGTATCCGACTTCCTTTCCTTCAAGATCTTCGTCAAGGCCTTCAATTGTATGACCTGCCCCGACAATAATAACGTCTCCGCCGTAAAGCCCGCGCGGATTAAAGATTTCTTCTTTTTTTGCAAGTTCTTCGTCTGTTGTATCGAAAACCTTGCCATCTTCGAACTTACCTGTGTAGTTCAATTTTATGAAATCGCCTTTCTGAATTACCATAATTTTCAACTCTTTTATTAAATTAACTAAATTTATAAGCAAGAAAACTATTCATTGTTAGCCAAACTCAGCGTAACAAATTCAGCGTAAGAGTGTTCCACGCTATAGAACTCTGCCTTTAATAAGCTTTTTGGGAATCTGCTTGGTTACTACCAATCGTATGGATTTTATAAAAAATTTTGTCTTAGAAAAATCTAATTAAATCGTACACTCTAACCACGAGATTTACTTTTATCAAGGAATTAGTTTGATTCCGGTAGGAAAAATCCTATCCAGGTAGTTTTTAAGTCTGACATGTTTCCAAGTTTTATGCACTTTCTCATATTTCATATGTCTTTCGGTTACTATTTATGCCACTAAATCACAATTAGATTATTAGTAGATTATTAATAGAATGTTAACAAAATCTTGTTCTTTATTAGTGGGGAACTCGGAAATTTAATTTAACTAGATTTTATTTCTGTCATTCAATGTTGCATTTGTCATTTTGGCCATAAGTTATGTGGAGAGTACTTAACAGAGGATCTCCGTTTTTTAGGAGGGGGTATATGGAAAAGAAGCTTATGAGAATAGGAATTTCCCTACCCGGGGAACTTCTGGACAAACTTGACAAGACTCTTTTTAAGAGAGGTTATTCCTCTCGGTCTGAGGGAATAAGGGATGCTATAAGGTTGTATAACCAGCGCTCTGAATGGATGCAGCAGGTTAGTGGCAAAAGAGCTGCAACGATTTCTATTGTTTATGATTGCTCAAAAACAGGAATTTCGAACACTCTGGCGAAAATCCAGCATGAAAATCTGGATCTGATCAATTCTTCAGTACGCTTCCATATTGAGGCTGATTCCTGTTTTGAGGTAATAATTCTGCAGGGAGAAGGGGAGAAAATTGTAGAGTTAGCTGAAAAAATTCTAAGTTTAAAGGGGGTAAAATACTCTAGGTTAACAACCATCCCTAAAGAAAAGATTGAAAAAGCGACTTAAAACCTTCTAATCTTGAAAACAGTTAGAATTTGGGGAATTCAATCGTAATCGGTTGACATAATTAATAGTCAATATATGAGTCTTATAGACACTTTAGAGGTGGAGTATTTTTCTAGCTCTCTGGTACATAAGGTATTTGCTTTTTTACACATCGAGCTGACCAAAACACTTATATATTCATTTATCCTCTGAAAGAGTTAGTGAACGGGTATAACTCAAAAACAATTATTATTGATGATAATAATTATATCCAACATATTTTAACCTCCTCAAAAAGCCCCGTTCACTACTATATTTATTATTTTTCTTAATTTTATACAAGTAATTTTTAGTTATCTCTTCTCTATTTTTCTTTCCTTTCAAACCATCTCTTCTAATTTCTTTGTGGTTTGTCTCTCTAAAAAAGGTCCTTTCCTGACAACTGTTGTGCCAATAAATCTTATAGTTTTTATTTATATAAGGAAGTAAATTATAAGCCTGAAAGAGCTAAGCTCCTAACCTAAGCTCTTAACCTGAAGAATTTTTAGTTTTTGGATTTACTTTCTCTCTTCAGTAGTTTCTCCCCTTACGACAAGTACTGGTTTTCTCGAGTGTCTTACCACGTTTTCAGCCACGCTTCCAAGTAGAAACTTCTGAATTCCTGTCCTACCAAATGTGCCCATAACAATAAGATCCATATCACTTTTATCTGCAAAATCGACAATTTCATTTGCAGGGTTTCCTTCCAGGACTATGGATTCGACCTCAACATTTGCAGTTTTCCCAGAGTTTTCGACATAAGCCGTGGCCTGCTTGCCTTCAGCCCTGAAATGCTCGAGAGTAGCCCTTTCCCATCCCACATCTTTGGGATAAGGTCTCAAAGGCCTTCCAAAAGCGATCACATACACAGCATACAGTTTTGCTCCACTTAGTTTTGCGAATTCAACTGCTGTTTCTACTGCTCTTTTGACTGATTCCGATCCATCGGTCGCGATCATTATTTTCCTGTAAGTACTAACATCCATAACTGACTCCCCATTTTATTTTTAAATTTTATATTAATAGGCCAATAATCCTTTATTATAATTCCGAAAAAGAGCCATGGCGCAAACAGGCCCTGCTGTCTGTAGTGGAATGCGCCAATCAATTTTGATTCATCTTGCAAGTTCTGGAGCAGCTTCAGTTCATTGCATTACTTAAGCTCTTCTACCTCGGAGAATGTAAGGGCATGTGTTGGGCAGGCCTCTACGCAGGCAGGCAAGTTCCTTCCTTCGCAAAGATCACATTTTATCCCTGCTTGAGCTTGCCTGCTGATTACTCTGCGATTTTGAGTCATGGAACTAGTCCAGCAACCCATAACAAGAATTAAATGATATAGAGATGCAAAGCGGGGACATACCGTAGAACAGGTCCAGCAATCTACACAGTGATCCGGGTTATAAATTACAGTGCTTTCATTTTCGTCCAGATGGAGAGCTTTTGTGGGGCAAACTGAAGCGCAGGGTGCATCTTCACAGTGGCGACAGGTAATGGGCTGAGAAAACCCAAGGTCAGGGATGTACTTCAGGATGATGCGTTTTTTCGGGACCGGCATCTCTCCTATAGCCGAAAAAAGATTCTTGCTCTCAGAGTGTGCAACAGCACAGGCAACCTCACAGGAACTGCAGCCTAAGCAGCGTTCGGGCCGGATTATTAGATCTTTCATTATAGATCAGCTCTCTGAGGTCAAGCCCAGTGCTTTTCTTTTTCCGTCAATGTGCTCAAGCATCAGATCTGCGGCTTTAAAGGGATCGGGCTCAACTGCAAAACTTGCTCCAACCACATCGTTCAAGCCTTCGGTTAGAAGAGATGTAACAGCCTGGCTTCCAAGGACAGCCGGAATAGTCCCAAGTACGGTAAATACGCCTGATGAAACCACATAAGCTCCGATGCTAACTGCTTTTTCGCTCATCCATTCAGGGGCTGCTCCTGCTGCAGGAAGGTCACTTATATCCACACCTAGGCGATTTGCAAGTGCGGATGAAAGCACAAGAATACGGCTAATATCAACACAGGAACCCATATGCAGGACCGGAGGTATGCCAAGCGCTTTACAGACGGCTTTCAGCCCTTGACCTGCAAGTTCAGAAGCTTCCGGTAAGAGGAGCCCTGCTTCGGCACAGGCTATCGCGTTACAGCCGGTTGTGACCACGAGCACATTGTTTTTGATCAGTTCCTTAACAAGGTTCACATGCCCGTAATTATGTGTTACTTTTACGTTATTGCAGCCGACAACAGCTCCTATTCCCCGAATTGCCCCGCTTTTTATCGCATCAATGAGTGGATCAGGGCTTCCGCCAAGTGCACCGAGGATAGCTTCGGCACTGAAGCCGACCATGCACTCCTGTTTTTCTTCAGGTATAGTAACTTTTTCCCGCACTCTGTTTGGGAAATTTTCAACGGCTGCCTTTACAATTTCTTTTGCGGTTTCATAAGCCCTAGCCTCGTGAAATTCTATTCTTACAGTGTTGGGAAAATCAGCTTTCGGGGATGTAGATATGAATTTTGTGTGATAGCAGCCTGTAAGATCTCCAAGAGAGGGCATGACACACTGAACATCCACAACTATAGCTTCTACAGCGCCTGTAATTACTGCCAGTTCCTGCTGCAGGAAGGTTCCTGCTATGGGAGTTCCATGCCGCATCAGGGCTTCGTTGCCAGTACAACAGATTCCGGCAACATTGATGCCTGTAGCACCCTTTTCCTTTGCAAGTTTCAGAAGTTCGGGATCTTCGGCAGCTTCCACGATCATTTCTGAGAGTATTGGTTCGTGTCCATGGACAATTATATTTACTTTATCCCTGGATAGCACCCCCAGATTAACAGTGCTTCTCCTCGGCTGTGGGGTTCCAAAGAGTATATCCTGGATATCAGTGGCGATCATCGAGCCTCCCCAGCCGTCCGAAAGCCCTGTGCGCAGCCCTTGAAGCAGGATATGAACTGCATCATTGTCCACTCCCATATGGGTTCTGTGCATACATTCAACGATTTCCCGGTCAATTCCTCTGGGCTATATCCCAAGTTCAACCCAGAGTTTAAGCCTTGATTCGGGAGCTCTTCTTGTACACAGAAGGTGACCGTCCTGTTTTCCAAATTCCAGAAGCAGTGTGTCAGCAAGTTTAACTGCTATTTCCTCCAAGTTTTTTCCTTCTGAGGAAATTCCATATTCCGATGCAAGGGACAATAATTTTGCTTCATCTTTTATCCTGTAATTTCCAGCTTCTCCTTCACTCATTTTCTTAAAGGTCAACACTGCATCTCTTGCATGATCAGAGTGAGCTGCTGCGCCTGCGGCAATTGTTCTCAGGAGATTTCTTGCAACTATAATATCTGCAGTAGCCCCACAAATTCCTCTGTCAGCTCCTTCTCCAAAGGGATCTATCCTGCAGGGTCCCATGTTGCAATTTCGGCAGCAGACTCCTAGCTGCCCAAAACTACATTGGGGTAGTTGCTTCTCATACCTGTCCCAGGCAGTTTCAATGCCTTCTTCTCTAGCTTTCTGTAGCATTGTCTGGGTTGCAAGATCAAAGCTTTTCTCGTATATTTCCTGTTCCATCTCATATCCCACTAGTTTCGTCATTTTCTTTAAAATCTAGAGTCTCAGTTACCGTTTCCAGAATTTCCAGATTTGGATGTCAACTTTTAAAAACATGTAGTCCTGAAATAAATCAACCCGGCTGATTGTTTATTTCTTGATTCTTTATTAATACTCAGCCCTGTTTGATTTAAAAACCGACTAATTTAAAAAATCTTCAGGCTTATCAATTGTTATCCTTTTATAAACTTTTTTTGAAATGATTAAGTATATGATTTTTATGAAGTAGTTAAATTTAATAGAATAAAACCTCAAATCACAAGTGACTGTAAATATATAGATTAATTAAAATAGGAGAATGAATTGAATACGGTAATTAGCGGGATAATGTTGTTACTCACAGGACGAAAAAGTGTAAGAAAAAGCAGTAAGTTATTCAGGACAAAGATAAAAAGCAGTAAGTTATTCAGGACAAAGGTAATATTCTCTTCCCTATCGGAAAAGTGGCTTTAATGGTGAACTTTGGTGAAAAAAGATCTTATGGATATTCTGGCCTGCCCTGTGTGTAAGGGCGATCTGATTTTGAACGTTGTCGAAGAAAATGAAAAAGAGGTCATCTCCGGAACCCTCTACTGCCCTATATGCAAAGAGCACTATCCAATAGATGAGGGAATCCCGAATTTACTTCCTCCTGACCTCAGGAACTGATGTGAGGGTTAAACTTGCAGCAGATATTTCAGAATGTTATTATTAACCGACAGGAAATAAACTCAATTGAGTTCGAAAAGGAAAGCATCGAGATTCCTCTTTCTCCTGGCGGAGAAGAAACCTTTGAATTGCTGATCACAAACTATGGGTCTCCTAGCCATGTCCATTTCTCAGTAAGTGATGAATTAAAGGGCCAGATCACTTTTCTGAGGGATAACCCATATGTGCTTCAAAAAGAATATCTTTCTGTAGTTGCAAGGATCCCGCAAGAGGGCAGGGTGCTTACAAAAGGGCAGATTTATATTACAGTGGGATACGGCTCAAGAAAAAAAGGTTTTCCAGTACAGCTTGGAAAAATTGATACAAAGCCACAGGAACAATCAAAAGCCGAGGCTTACAAAGGAGTCGAGGAAGAAGAATTAAGTTCTCAACGGTCCCCAGTTACCCTGCCTATAAAGAAGGCTTCTCGCTCCAAGTCAGGAAATGGGCTTGGAGGATTTTCTTCTTTTCGTAGAAGCTTTTCAGGAGGCTTTCCATCATCCACGGGAAGAAAAAACAGGGATGCAGGTAGGAACGATAGATTTACTCTAAATATAGCGTTTGGAAGTTTTTTATTACTTATATTCCTGTTCTTCCTCTACTTTATTCTGCCATCAAGCTTGCAGTTTAAAGTAAGTTTTGCCCAATCACTTTTGTTTTCAATCCTTTTTGTGACCTGTATGACATATATCCTGTTAAAAATCATAGAAAGTTAAATCCTTTAGGAGAAACGAAGAAGAAACTCCGCCAATTTATTGGCTGGATGAATTCGTCAACTCTCCTGATCCCTCTTTATTAACTCTCCTCGTCCTTCTTTACCCTCTTTATTAACTCTCCTCGTCCTTCTTTATCTTGATCTATTCTCTTACTTTAACTTCTTATTTGAGCCTGTTCGTTTTTGAGAGTGTTTTTATATCATGACGATATTGGTATTGTGTTCGTACCAAAGAACTAAATGACAAATTTCTTGAGAGTTATTAATTTCATTATTTTCCTATCTAATTTCATATAATTGTCCTTTAATTTAGAATCACTACTAGGAGAACTATTGAGGAAGCTTATCCATGAAGTATATTGTAGTTACCGGTGGGGTAATGAGCGGGCTTGGAAAAGGCATTACCATTGCATCCATTGGCAGAAACCTTAAAAACAAAGGTTATAAAGTTACGGCTATCAAGATCGACCCTTACATCAATATTGATGCAGGCACCATGAGCCCCTATCAGCATGGGGAAGTCTTTGTGCTTAAGGATGGAGGTGAAGTTGACCTTGACCTTGGGAACTATGAGCGGTTCCTTGATACAGAACTTACCACGGATCATAATCTCACCACCGGCAAGATTTACCTAGAAGTAATTTCCAAGGAAAGGAGAGGGGATTATCTAGGAAAGACCGTTCAGATTATTCCCCATGTTACAAATGAGATAAAAAACAGAATCCGGAAAGTTGCAGCTCGGAGTGGGGCTGATATCTGTCTTGTTGAAATAGGAGGGACAGTTGGAGATATTGAGAGCATGCCTTTCCTTGAGGCTGTACGTCAGATGCACAGGGAAGAACCTCCCGAAAATATCATATTTATTCATGTGACCCTGGTTATGGAGGATCTTCAGGGTGAGCAAAAAACTAAACCTTCCCAACATTCTGTAAAAGAGCTTCGTGCCCTTGGGCTCAGTCCTGAAGTGATTGTTGCAAGGTCAAAAACTCCTCTTCAAGATAGTGCCAAAGAGAAAATTGCCCTCTTTTGTGACGTACCTCAGGAACTGGTTATCAGTGCATATGATGCCGGTGATATTTATGAAGTGCCTCTTGAGATAGAAGAACAGGGCTTGACCACCCAGCTCATGAAGCACCTGCAACTCGAGTCACGTGTTGAAAATGGTGGGTGGAAAGAAATGGTCGCAAGGATGAAAGCCACAACTGATACGGTTAAACTGGCGATCATTGGGAAATATACCAATCTTGAGGACTCTTACCTTAGCATCGTTGAAGCTGTCAAACATGGAGGAATCAATAACAAATGCAGGGTTGAAGTCAACATGGTTGAAGCCGAAATCCTGGAAGAGAACCCTGCCGAGGTTGAGAAACTGATACAGTATGATGGAATTCTTGTTCCGGGCGGTTTTGGAGAGCGAGGCACTGAAGGCAAAATGCTAGCAATCAAGTTCGCCAGAGAAAACGATATTCCGTTCCTAGGGATTTGCCTGGGCATGCAGCTTGCAGTCATCGAGTTTGCTAGAAATGTGGCTAAACTTGGAGAAGCAAACAGTACGGAATTTGATGAAGATACCCCTTACCCTGTGATTGATCTCCTGCCTGAGCAGACCGGAATTGCGGAAATAGGCGGGACCATGCGCCTTGGAGACTATGAAGCTATCCTCAAAGAAGGCTCGATTGCCGCGCAGATCTATGGAACCAATTACATTGTCGAGCGTCACCGCCATAGATATGAGGTTAATCCCGAGTTCGTGGACAGGCTTCAGTCTTTTGGAATTGTTTTTTCCGGCAGAAACAAGAATAGAATGGAAATCGCCGAAATTCCTGGAAAGCGGTTCTTCTTTGGTTCCCAATTCCATCCTGAATTCAGATCAAGGCCTGGAAGACCGTCTCCCCCATTCAATGCTCTTGTCGAGGCAATGTGTAAATACAGGAAGGAAAGAGAAGGCAAGTTAAGCCGGTAAAAATTATTTGAGGAAATTTACTACTTTTAATTTTCTTTCTTACTTTTTTCTTTCTTATTTTAATTCCCTCTCTTATAATCTTTAATCTTATATGAATGAACTAAAACCTTTAATCTGGCTGAGTTCTCTATTAAATTATTTAATCTGGTGGGGAACTAATAAATACTTAAAAATGAAAATGCGGTTACTACTTTAAAACTAAAAATGCGACAATTGTTTTAAAAATGAAAAGGATGAATTATTGAATATCTAATAAGTCATCTAAAATCAAAAACATTTGTAGAAGTGTTATTACTTCACTTATTTATGAAGGTACACACCATGGCAATGTCTAAAAAAGATATGGAAAAGAAGAAGGTTGCTAAGAGAGAAAAAATGGAAAAACTGGAAAAGATGGCTTCTTCAGGCAGCAAGGACGCTAAAAAGAAGCTTGCAAAGGAAAAGAAGAAAAAATAAATCCTTAATAAAGGTTTCTTTTCTATATAACGTGTGAGAAAATCCGGGGATTATTCACCCCAATTCCCACCAATTTTTATTTTGAGAGTTCTGCAATGTTTTTAAATTGTGCAATAAATTTCTGCTAAGTTCCTTTTTAGGATCTTGAAATACTTTGTTCTCTATTCCGAATTCTCAGGACTGATTTTTTTACTCTTATTATATCATCTCAGATTCTTTTTTGCTCTTATTATGGCTCTGTAGAAATCCTCTGAAATAATGAATTTCCATAAATTTAAACTGAGCAGCAAGATCTGAATATACTTATCTTTTTTCAGCCTCTTTCATCTGATGTAGATAGGTTTTCTACAGAGCCCTTATTATATTATCTCAGATTCTGATTTTTTAATGTAGGCAGTTTAATTTAAAAATATTATTTTTATTTTTTTCAAACTTTATCGCATAGGTAAGAAAGACATATATTTTAAAAAGACCTTTTATCTTTTAAAATTAGGTCAATGTGTATTCTTATAAATTTTTGAGCTTACATCATGAGTAAGATAAAGACAACCGTAATTATAGCAATTGCGTGTATTGCTGCAATCTTTGGTGTTTATTATGAGTACCATAACCAGGTAAGCTATACGGATAAGGAACTGAAGGTATTGTATCAAAAATACAATATTACAGAAAATGACCTCAAATTTGCCAGAGGGGAACTCCCAAATTATCTGGAAGGCACAATTTTCCAAAATAACTCCAGATTGCTGGTCACTGAGACAGGCGAGCCTCCAGAAGGTTTGAAAGAAGGTGTGGATTATGATATGGTGATGAGCGAACAGGAAATGTCAAGAATTATAAAGGAGGCAGAGACAGCTTATATTGAAAAATATGGGGTAGATCCGGCAAATCCCAAACTTGATAGTTATAATGGCTATCTTCTCCCTAAAGAAGAAGTAGATAGACTTATGTTTCTTAATTTAATCACATTAAAAGAATAAAACAACTTATTTTGTTTAGCTTCATCCAGACTGTAATTCAAACTTTAGGACTTTTGAATTTTGAATAAATGAATCAAGTGATCATATGGGTGTTGGGAAATCTAAAATTCCTTTATTGATAGCTGTTGTGTTTTCTGCGCTGGTATTTATCCAGTTATCTCCATCTTCCGGAGTTTACATAGCCAGCGCAGTTTCAGATGAGCAGGAGATCGAGGCTTTAATCCAGGATCTTAATGCTTCGAATGTGAGTGTTAAAGCAGATTCTGTAAAAACCCTGGTCGAAATCGGGGAACCCGCAGTTGAACCTTTAATTCAGGTACTTGGAGCAGAAGATCCGGATATCAGGGAAAATGCGGCTGCAACTCTCGGCAAAATAAAGGATGAGAGAGCTGTGCAGCCGCTGATTAAACTGTTGACGGATGAAGAATGGGAAGTTGAAAAAGGAGCTACTGATGCCCTTATTGCAATCGGAGAACCTGCCGTAGAACCTCTAATTGAGATTTTACAGGACAAAAACGAAGATGTTTATCTCCAGATGAAGGTTGTTGCTGTTCTTGCTGGAATCAAAGATGAAAGAGCAATCCAGCCCATGATTCAGGCACTCAAAGAAAAACCGGAGCTTCAAGCAGACCTGGGCTATAACCTTGGTCTGATGGGTGAACAAGCAGTAGAGCCCTTAATCACAGCCCTTGGTGACGAAGATTCCAGTGTCCGGGTGCGTGCAGCTGAAGCACTTGGTAGAATTAGAGACAAGCGTGCAGTTGAGCCTCTTAAAGTTGCTCTAAATGACGAAGATGAAACAGTTCGCGTGTTTGCAAAACTGGGGCTTAAAAGCATTGAAGCTCAACACGAAAATCAGTTAATCATAACTCACGGAAAAGAACGTGAGTTCTATATTGAAGACCAGAGGCGAGAATGGTATGACCAACTCCATACAATCTGCACCCTAGCAAGAAACAATATGGAGCCTTATACTTATCCCGCGGGGTCGGTTATAAGCTATGGCTGGAGCATTGAAAACCGTATAGGAGTAGGAATTCTGGAAGGCTCGGAAGTTAACAATTCGACTCTTGATGATATTTATTATGTATTTGACAGAGCAGGAAAAGAGATTGGAGTTGCCGATGTGCCTGTTGTATTCCTCTATGAAGAATTTCCTGTAGATGATATCTTACCGGTAGCAGCAGAAGATATAGAAAAAACCGAAGAACCAGCAGGAGTTGAAGAAACTAATAAAACTGAAGGATCGACGGAAGATGCAAGAAAACCCGTGAATATTTCTGGTCTCGGGACAATATTCACTTTGTCAGGAGTATTGATTTCAGCCCGCATTGTAAACAGGCAATGATTTGAATGCGATTCAAATCTTCTGGTAAGGGTTTTTTAAGAATAGCATCCACTCAAACAGAAATTTTTGATATTATTGTGGACTATATGATCAAGTTTCCCATTTTTATGAACAACCTCAAGGTAATCTGTGAGGTCAACAACAAGGGGTTCGGAGGTTTTTTCTGGAATAGCAGTTCCAGAAATCCCATATTTTAAAATATCTTGGCTCCAAAGGATATTTCCGGAAGGCAGAGGTCGATTCTGCAATTTACCTCTTAGTCAGAGGAAAAATCTAATATATTAATTAGCCTAACTAATTAGTTTAACTAATAAGTTCTACTAATCTCGTTTATGAGGCACAAAAATGGCGATCTCTCAACTTTTTGAAAAAATTAACCAGCAATATCAAAAATTCTTAAAGGAATATGAATTCTCAGATGAGTACAGTGAGATAAGCCTGAATGCCTACCTCTACCTCAGAAAGATTTATTCTCTGGGCAACCCTACAATGTCCGAGCTGGCAAAGGCTATGGAGGTTAGCAAGCCTTCTTCCAGCAACATGGTCTCAAAAATGGCGGAAAAAGGCATGGTTGAAACAAGGGCTTCTCCAAAAGACGGAAGGGTTTGCTTGCTAGAGCTTACGGATAAAGGGAAGAAGGTAGTTGAGATCGAAAACGGGGCTGACATGAAGTTTTTCGAAAAGGTCCGGGAAATTCTGGATGAAGAAGAACTTGAGGTTCTTGAGAAGATCTTTGGGAAAATCGCTGCCGGGCTTGAAGAGGAAAAAGTATGACCAATGAACTGGAAATGAAGTCTGAAAGCATTGGGAAGCTTTTTCTGAAATTCGTTTTCCCGGCAACTATCGGGTTGATTGTTGCGGGAATTCAGGGGGTCATTGACGGTTTCTTTATAGGAAATGCTATAGGAAGCCAGGGGCTTGCAGGGGTGACTCTTGCATTTCCTTCACTTATAGCCATAGTTGCAGTAGGACATATGATCGGGATCGGGACTTCAAGCCTTGTGGCTCTAGCCCGTGGAAGAGGCGATCTTAAGGAGGCCTTCAGGCTTGTACATAATGCTTTTCCCCTGCTCTTACTTGCAGGAATAGGGCTTACTGCCTTCGGGCTGGTGTTCTCGGACTCTTATCTCCGTCTTTTGGGAGCTTCCGGCTCGGTCTTTGCTATGGCAAATGATTACCTCAGAGTCCTATTTGCAGGTTCGATATTCCTGCTTTTGGCCATTGCCCTTGACCCCATTGTACGAAACGACGGAAAACCAGGACTTGCCATGATATGTCTAGCTGCGGGGGTTTTCGTAAATGTCGTTCTTGACTACCTCTTTATCATGCGGATGGGAATGGGGATTACCGGAGCTGCCATAGCTACAGTAATTGCTTTTTCCTTATCCGGGATACTGCTATCACTTTACCTCTTCAGCGGAAGGGCTGGGCTGAGGCTAAAACCCAGATCATTCTGTCTAAAATCGGAAGAAGTTTCTAGGATTATGAAGGTAGGCCTCCCCTCTTTTGCAATGCAATTTTCAACCTTCTTCATACTCTTTGGAAATAATTATATGATGCTTAAATACGGCTCGGAACTTGCGGTTTCAGGCTATGGTATTATAGGTTATGCCTTCTCGATCTTCTCCCTGATCTTTGAAGGAATTGCAGTTGGCACTCAGCCTATTATTGGTTTTAATTATGGGGCCCGCTGTTATTCTCGGGTTGCCCTGACCTTGAAAATGGCTATCATCTCCTGCCTTGGGACTGGAGTGGTCGGTTTCCTTCTCCTCTCTACGTTTCCGGAACAGATTATTCGTATCTTCAACCCGGATAGCTCTGAACTCCTGGAAATTACCCTTAACGGTATGGAGATTTTCATGTTTTCCCTCCTTGCCCAGGGGACGGTTATGCTGGGTTCAGTGTATTTCCAATCCATAAATAGGGTCAGGTTCGCTCTTTTTATCCAGCTAGGAAAAGTTTTCCTCTTCCTCCTACCCCTGATCTGGATTTTGCCCTCCTTTATGGGCCTTAATGGAGTCTGGCTTGCAACCCCAGCTGCGGAATTCCTGATGCTTCTGATCGTACTAGGCTTGTTATGGAGAGAATTTGGTTTTCTCAAGAATGAAAGATCAAAGACCTCTGCTGTATTGTTGACCACCAACGACTAAACTGGATTACTATGCCAGCACTGCAGTCAGAATTCTCTACAATGAAATTCAAGAACCTGAGCATCAAGGGGGCAAAAAACACCCACCCTTTTCCGAGATCTTCAGCAATCCGGCTTATTGAGTTCTTTTTAACTCATCTGCAGAGGATCTACCTTCATGTACTCTCGGAGTATGGTTGTTGCATAACTTCCCTTAGGAAGCATGAATTCCAGAATTGTTTTTGACTTCCCAGGGTTTAGCTCATCCTCTCCAACTTCAAACTTTGGTTCAACCTGAAGGAGGATTTCTCGTCTTATGCCTTTTGAACTCATCTCTGGAATTTCTTCTATATTGAAACCTTGCAGAGGGACTTTATGTTCTTCGAGAACTGCCTGCTCAATCTCTCCAGGAATACCTGAAGCAAATTCTGTATTATAGCCCGGAAGGGGAGCGGTTATGAAGGCTCGGTTTCTTTTAATCAGGCGATTCATAGCAGTTACGGTATCTGCTTCCACTTTTTCGGTTTTTGAAGAATCTGGCAGGCCAAATTCATTCTTAAAACAGACAATATCTCCTTCTACAGCCAGGTTTAAAAGAAGGCCTTTTTCGATCCTCCGGCACAGGATCATGTTATATATATAAGACTGGTAACCGTGTACGAACATCCTGTAGAGGTTTTTCGGGAGAACCAGAAAAGCACCTGCAAAGTCGTAAGGGTTTGCTATCAGATGGTTCATCATAGCCCTTTCATGCCCAAGGTAGAGAGGATATGTTTTCAAACCTTCCTTAAAATCACGAGTCTCTTTAACAAACTGGCGGACTTCTTTTGTTTCTTCAGGTTCATCAGGGAAGGGTTCGGCAATATAGAGCAGGGCAGCTTTTTCGAAATCTCCTTCAACAATTGCTTTTCCTACCAGGTGAGTTACAGGACGTATCGAGCCAAAACGCTGTACCCCAAAAAAGTTCGGGACTCCGCTCTGAGCCAGGATCTCGTTTGTAGTCTTTTCGAGCAGTTTGTTTGTTTCCTCAGGTGAATAGTCTATGTTCCGGATAGTAATTATGAAATCGTTTCCCCAGAGATCTCCAAGTTCTACGGATTTCCTGGAGCGTCCAAGGACTTTTAGCTCTATGTCTTTTAAGCGAATTTTTTCAATTTCAGAGGCGTCAATATCAAAAATACTGATTTTTTGAGTGGTAAGTGCACGTCTGTCTTTTGTGCCTGCAACGTTGATTCGCTTCTGGCTTATTTGAAGGGTTCTTGCGAGAGTCCTGGTCAGGTGATGAGTATCCCAGTTGCGTTTTGTTAGCTCGAGAATAAGGTATTTTCCTTCCTTTCCTTCATCCCGGTTAGTAATTTCTTTAACAATAAAATCTTCCACTTCCTGGCGAAGGTGTCCTCCGAGGCCGTCGGTGTCCGTGGAGTAAAGGTTTATTCCGATCTGTTTTTCTATTTCCGGAACTTGCATGAGTTAAAAACACTCCTCTTTTATACATATCTAGTGAAAAATTATAAAGGCCATCTTGGGTTGATATCGATAACTCTTACCTGGCTTGTATTTACGAAGGTCCAGCTTCTGTAAGTTTCGTTTCCTTCAGCTGCCTTAACTTTTACCTGGGCCGTTCTTCCGGGAAGCCCGCCTGCATAAAGGCTTGATGTCGGGTCAAGCATTAACCAGGAACCGTATTTATCAGTCAGGTAATTTACATCAACGTCTCCGTAATAAGCCCTGACTCCTTTAACTGTAGCTTCTGCCGCATCCGTTCCATTACCTATATAAACCGCTGTAAAGGCATGATTATTGGTCAAATAGATACGGGTTGTGCCTCCCACAGCCTCGAGCATGGATGAGAGAAGGATTGCCTGGTCTTCACAGTCTCCGGCTCTTATTTTCAGAGTAACGTTTGCAGGCTCCCAGATATCGTTACATCTTGGATCGCTGACATATTCAATTTTCTCTTTTACCATGTCAAAGAGGGCACAGACCTGATAGATGTTATATGCTCCTGGATATGAGCGAGCCACTTCGGCTGCTTTACTCCTTACACTAGGTTCGGCTGGTTCCACAAGTTGGTTTATGGTCTCGAAGTAAGGAACAGGATTGTATCTGTACTTTGGAGCCGATTTTTCCGGCATTGGATTCAGGTCTACTCTGAAGTTTTTCAGGGAATAGGGTTCGTATTCGTGCCATTTTCCTTCCGAAGTTGAAGCAAGCAGCCAGAGGATAAGATTGAGATTGGCTTCTTCTTCTTCAGGGATCTGGAATGAGATTACTCCGAGATTCTTTTCTTCTTGTGGGAGAATCAGAACTCCACAGTCCTCTGAATAAATCCGGCTTTTAGAGGCATTGACTGAAACCCCAAATTTGTCAATAAAGATTGGGTTTCGCCCTTCGTTTTTGATGCGGATTTTCATATAACCCACTCCTCCCTGGAATAACTCCGATGTCTGATAGTTGCTGCTCAGGGAAAAACCAGGCTGCAATGGAGTTCTCATAATAGGAGTGGATCCAATCTTCTTGGGAAAATATGTGGGTATTGCCGGTGAGGTAAATAGAGCAGGCTCAGGTGTATAGGCACTTTCATCGCTTCTGGAGTTCAGTCCTGAGGAGATATAATCTGTTACCTCATTTTTAAAATTCTCAATAGAATCTGAAGACAGTACTCCGGTAAATACAGCGAGCACGAGGCATATGCATAAAGTAGCAATTATTGAGATTGCCTCTTTTCTTGAATCCTTTGAATCCCTAATAATGCCCTCCTGAATCGAAGACAGGCAGAACCTCTTCCCTGATCGCAGGAGCTATCTATTATATCGATAGCCTCTTCTTGGTTTAATTTTTGTGCAGTTTTTATAGGCCTGATTTTCAGGTCTCTAGCACTTAAACAAGTTTAAGGTCCCGCGTAACTTTATCTATAAGCTCTTCCTTTGCTGGCCCTATCCCAAGGACTGTAACTGTTCCAGGCTGAATTTCTGTAAGTCCCGCATCTTGTATAAGAGCGGTAGGAAGTCCTTCCCTTCTTGCCTTTTCTTTAAGCTCGTAAAGATCTTTAAGGGTAGGGACTCTCAGAACGACTTTTTTTTGCCCACCTGTTTTCCACCTTTCAAGATCGCTTTTGCTTGCCCATTCGGCAGCAGAAATTGCAGCATGAGCTACCTGTACTGCAAACTTGCCTTTAGAAAGCTTCAGATCGTCCCTGGTAACTATACATTGTTTATATTCACTCATCCTTTGCCTCGGGCCTATTCAAGGTCCATCTATTTCTTAAATGTTTTTAATAAAGGTATCTGAGTCTGCTTTCTACCTAGGTATTTAAACCGTTTGATGTAAAGTTAAGATGTTATTTGATATGTTTCGTATTATGGTTAATATCACTTATAAATGTTTCACAAAATATTTTCAATGTAGTTTATGATATATTCTGCAGGATTTATACCCCAGGCGTCAAAAATCCCTTTTCCCGATGGTGTTCCGTTGACTTCAAGAATTTGAGGCTTCCCCTCTATTTGGTTAGGTTTTATCTTAATTTCCTTATCAATTTTTTCAGCAAAACCTTCTATGATGTCAACACCTGCAAAAGTTGTGCCTACTGCTAGGGCAGCTTTCTCAGCAAGCTCTTTTTGCTCTTCCGTAAGCACACACCTGTCTGCGTTTCCACCCTGGCTCAGGTTGTTGACCCAGGAGCCAGATGCTGCATTCCGGTAAATTGCCCCTATAGCCTTGCCGCCAACGATAAAGGCTCTTATATCTCTTCCCGGGTTTTCTATGAACTTCTGGATGTACAGCATTCCTCTCTCTTCTAGCAGCTTACTGAGAATTGCTTCCAGGGATGAGGATTCTACTTTTCTGTCCGAAAACTGGATTTCCCCACCCTTTACTCTTGCAATATCCTTTCCCTTATATCCGAACACGGGCTTTATGATGGCGTCTTCAAATCTTGATATTACTCTCAAGGCTGCCTTAACATTCTGCACAGCTATGGTTTCGGGTACAGGAAGTCCGGCCTTTGCCAGAAGATAGGAAGTATGGTATTTATTTGCGGCATCCCGGATAGCTTCAGGGGAATTAACAACTGGGATTCCTTCGGCTTCCAGTTCTCGCAGGATGTCAAACCTGAAAGATACGCCTTCAAAAGTCCCTGCCCCTGCATCCCTTACAATTATCGCATCAAGGTCACAGAGTTTTACATCTCCTACTTTAAAGACAGCAGTTGATTTCTTAGCTGCCAATTTCTCAGTTGCCGAACTCATACTGACTTCTGCAGCCCTGAGATCGAGAACAAAAGGAGAAAAGCCTTTTTTTTCCGCTGCATCGGTAAGTGCTCTTGCTGTCCAGTCTTCAGGATCAGTGATGATAATCCCTAATTTTTTCATAGAGCATCATCGGGAGAATACCAGATCAAGTTTACGATAAAATGGCATAGGAGATATTAAATGTAGGAGATGTTGCAGGTTTTTCATGGCATCATTGGTCACATATAAAATACTTTGCTTTTCAGTTAGTAACGTAACTTGTTCCAGAAGTAATGTAACTTGTTCCAGAAGTAATGTAACTTGTTCCAGAAGTAATATAACTTTCCTTCCAGTAAGTCTGGAGGTTAAAGATCATTCTTATTCCTTCGGTCAGGTCTGCTCAGAAAGGGGCTCTAGCCCCTGCTTTTTTCGATATTCATTTATTGCGCTGTGGACTGCTTCCCTAGAAAGAACTGAACACTCCAGCTTGCCTGGAGGCAGGCCTTCGAGAGCTTCAGCGACTGCTTCGTTTGTAAGGTTCCAGGCTTCTTCGAGAGTTTTGCCTTTTATCAGTTCAGTTGCCATGCTACTGGATGCAATTGCTGCTGCACAACCGAAAGTCTTGAACCTTGCATCTTCAATTCGATTATCTTGGATCTTCAGGAAAAGCTTCATATGGTCTCCATGTGGGTTTCCTGCTTCTCCAACGCTATCAGCATTCTCAATTTCTCCTACGTTTCTCGGATTCATGAAGTGGTCCATGACTTTTTTATTATACACAAAACTCCCCCAATCTTACATCTCATTCTCACATCTTATTCTTCATCATCTACGCTTTCTATTTTCTATCTCATTCTCATATCTTGTTCTTACGTCATCTACGTTTTCTATTTTCTTCTTGACTTTTATTTTAGTTATATTTTCTATTTATTTTTCACACCCATTTTCGGGCTTATAGAAAGGAGATATATCCCTCAACTTTTTGACGGTCTCAGGCAAGACCTCAAGTACATAATCAATATCTTCTTCAGAATTTTCATCCCCAAGGGTTAGGCGAAGGGAACCTTGAGCTATTTCCGGAGGCAGTCCTATTGCCCTGAGCACATGCGAGGGCTCAAGAGAACCTGAGGAACAGGCACTTCCTGTAGAACAGCAGATCCCCATCTGATCGAGCATGAGAAGCAGGGATTCGCCCTCAATATACTCAAAACTGAAGTTAAGGTTATCAGCAAGGCGTTTTTCTGGGTGCCCGTTTAACCTGCAGCTAGGAATCTCCAGGACACCGGCAAGGAGGCTATCTCTCATTTTCTTCATCTTCTCATTGTGATTCTCAAGATTTTCTGCTGCAAGTTCTATTGCTTTTCCTAATCCAACAATACCTGCAACATTCTCGGTTCCTGCTCGTCTTTTTTGTTCCTGGCCACCTCCGTGCATATAATTGTCGATTTCTGTCCCTTCCCGAATATAGAGCGCTCCTACTCCCTTAGGCCCATAGAACTTATGAGAGGAAAGGGAAAGCATGTCAACGTCGCTGTCTTTCTTTTTCATCTCAAGAGGGATTTTACCAATTACCTGCACAGCATCGGTATGGAAAGGAATCTCATGTTCTCTTGCAACTTCGCCTATCTCAGGAATTGGCTCTATTGTCCCGATCTCGTTATTTGCATACATCACTGAGATCAGGATAGTGTCTTTCCTGATCGCAGCTTCCACTTCTGCAGGGTCTATAAGCCCGTGTTTATCCACAGGCAAGTAGGTCACTTCAAAACCCTGGGTTTCCAGATACTTGCAGGGGTAAAGCACAGCATGGTGTTCGATTGGCGTTGTGATGATATGTTTTCCTTTCTTTTGTCTGGCAAAAGCGGTTCCTTTGATAGCCCAGTTATCTGATTCAGTTCCTCCTGAGGTGAAGTATACTTCTTCAAGATTGGCCCCTAGAGCCTTTGCAAGTTGCTCACGGGCGGCTTCAACTGCCTCTTTACCTTCTCCTCCTATTGAATACAAAGAAGAAGGATTTCCAAAACGATCTTTCAAAAAAGGCAGCATTGCTTCAAACACTTCAGGTTTTGTGAAGGTAGTAGCTGCATGATCCATGTAAACAAAGCGCTTTTCTCCCATCAGAACCCCTTAGAAAATAGGGATTTGCGCAAATATGTATTTATTGTATATTTTGCTTTCCTGATTCAAGAATTGAAGTAAGCTGTAAAGAAAAGCTATAGAGAAAACAACAGAGAAAAGCTATGGAGCAGGCATCAAGCTATCATATATAACGTGTTTTAATTCTTGGCGATCAATACATATATTTATATTATTTGGTAGAATTTATAATGTAATGGAGGGGAGTAGAGAATACCAGCTTTACCTTGAAGCCCTGGATGATGAAAGGTCGGCATGGGGAAGGAGAACGGCAATAAGGAGGCTCTGTGACTGCAAAACCGAGGAGTCTCTATACTATCTGAATGAGCTTATAGTTGACAGGTATTGCCTAGTGCCTGATTGGCTAAAGAGGATCGCAAGAGAGTATTATGTATCTCTGTGCCTTGAATTTCTCTGATTTTTCTCTATTTTTTACATCTCAGAGAAGTCTTGAGAAAGCATTTTATTTTTCCTCTCAATCCGTTCTCGTGTTTAATATTTTTTTACTTTAACCAGGCAAAGAGACCTGGTCTCCTGCTCACTAGTTTTACAATCATCTATCGAAATTATTCTCAAAAGTTTTATAAACTATTATAAACTATTAATAACAAATCTATCTGTTACTATATTTAAAATGTTATTATTTTATGCAAGGGGTACGGAGTATTCAAAGTTTCTAAATCTAGTCTTATTGAACTCAAGAGAATCCCTATAAAAAATGGATAAGTATACAAATATATTTAAAGTGGAAGAGATAGAATACTAATAGGTTACTAACAGGTGGTAATATTGGGAGACATAATTGAATATGGTGGCGTAAAAACACCTCTAGAGTTCCTTGAGCCTGTAAATAGTATGGCTGAAGTCTGTTTATATAAGGACGAACAAAAGGTTTTACAGGGGTTTGTGCGCAATAAGGCTGAACAAAAAATCGATTACTATGATAAAAAAATAACTGAGATGAAGCAAAAATACGATATGGATTTTTCAGCTTTTGAGAATAAGATTTGTTTGATGACGGCAGAGGTAGATCTTGAAGAATGGAATGATTTTGCACTCTGGGGAAGTTACGTCAAAGCATACCGATATTGGGTACAGTTCTGCTGAGTGAAACTTGAAGTTCAGGCAATCCTATTACACCACTACACCGTTCGAATCTTCAAATGCCTGCTCTCCTTTTTTTTGTCTGGTTATTCCAGTCGAATGCAACAGTTTTAAATTTTATCTCCAGTCATTTCGTTTTATTTAGGCCTTTAAATAACTTAATTTTGGAATAATACCCTCGAAGTTCCAGATATACTTTTAAAAATATAGGAAGCCTAATATCCGAGTAAACCTATATAATTAATTAAATTCTTAAAATCCAAGCATTTTTAAATGGATTTTACTGGAAAGGGGTTTTAATATGTTCTCACTGAATGAACAAAAGGCTATTGAACTTGGAGAATCTGGAGAGCGAGCAATAAGAGAACAAAATGAATATGATGCACTCCAATATATTGAGTACCTCCGGGAATTTGGAGAAGAGTTGCTCAAGGCAAAATTAGAGACGGATTTAAAAAGGGTTGTTATCTCTCTCCGGAATATTGGCAACAAAGCCATCCAGAAAAAGATCGAGAACGTTGCGTCCACGGTTCTTAGTGACCTTAAATCTCTTTCTGAAACTGCACTCGATATGAATTTCTCAAATGCAATGTGGTCTTTTTCAAAAGCTGCACAGGAAATCGGAAAAGGAGCAGTACAGTTTCAGTTGCTTGAACCTGCAAAAATTGCGCTAGATTATCTTAAAATGATAGGGCTGGGCGCGGTTGAAAAGAAAATGGAGGTTGTAACTCTATGGACGTGCCTGGCACTTGAGGAAATGGCTTATCTTGCAAATCGGCAGCAGCTTGAAGACTTCAGCAAGGAAGCAAAAGACGCTAGAGAAGAAGTTATAAAATCCTCGGAAGCCTCAGGGCTTGTTACAAGGGACCAGATTGAAAAATACCCCCAGCTTATTGCCCAGACCGTAAGTCAATATTCAGAGCTTCAGAATCTTCAGCCTGCAGGCTATGCGGTCAGACCCAACGAGGAATTCACAGAAGAGGAATTCTTTGAGGAAGAAGAAAGTGAGGAGCAAGAGACTGAAACTGAGGCTGTCAAAAAGGAAAAATAAGCCTGGCAAACAGGAAAAAATCTGGTTATTTTCAGCTATTTTCTAGCTATTTTCCAACTATATTCTAACTTTTCCCGGCGGTTTACACAACCGTCTGCCTTTTTTTATAATTTTTCGAGATTTTTAGGAAATTTTCAATTATTTTCAGCCCATTGGGAGTAAGCACGGATTCGGGATGGAACTGAAGACCATAGATCGGGTACTGCACATGTTCCACAGCCATTATACTCCCGTCCTCGGCCCTGGCAGTGACCTTTATCTTGGGAGCAGGTTCGCCAATCTCAAGGGAATGATAGCGGCCTGCTTCAAATGGACCTTCAAAGGCTGAGAATAGTGCAGACCCCTCATGCAGGATCTTTGAACTTTTCCCATGCACCGGACCAACCTTGCTTCTTCGGACCGCTCCGCCGAAAGCCACATTGATAGCTTGGTGTCCAAGGCAGACTCCAAGAAGGGGAATTTCCCTGCCCAATTCCCTAATTATTTCCAGGCAATTCCCTATATCCCTGGGGTCAGAAGGGCTTCCCGGGCCTGGAGAAATAACCAGGGCATCAGGCTTTATCTCCCTTAGTTCTTCCAGGGAAACCGTATTGGGAAGTACCAGAGTATCATTTTCGAAATAAGAGATATAGTCTACCAGATTCCAGACAAAGGAATCCTTATTGTTTATGAAGACAATTTTCACCTAAAAGCACCCCTGAGCTTAATATTTCCCGTATTTTTACTTCTTATCCTTCTTTGCTTTCCTTTTACCTCTTTTTATTAAAGCTCTCCGCCGATCGCCGCAAGCATTGCAGCCATCTTGCGCTCGGTTTCCCTGAATTCATAACCCGGATCGGAATCCGCTACAATTCCTGCCCCAGCCTGCACCGAGGCTTTTTGGTCCTGTACAAGCACAGTCCGAATTACGATTGCAAAATCAGCGTCTCCGTTCCAGTTGTAATATCCGACTCCTCCACCGTAAATCCCTCTTGGAGAAGCTTCAAGTTCGGAAATAATCTCCATGGCGCGAATTTTCGGAGCTCCAGAGAGCGTTCCTGCCGGAAATATCGCCCTGAAAGCATCGAACTGGTCACATTCCGGCCTCAGGGTTCCCGAAACCGTACTTTCGATATGCTGGACATGGGAATACTTCAGGACTTTCATGAATTCAGAAACCTTTACCGAGCCGCTTTCCGTAACCATCCTTACATCGTTTCTTCCGAGGTCAACAAGCATCACATGTTCAGCTCTTTCTTTTTCATCATGAAGCATGTGTGAGGCAAAAGCTTCGTCTTCAGCTTCGGATTTTCCACGGGGGCAGGTGCCTGCAATCGGGTTTATGATTACAGTCCTTTTATGGACAGTTAACAGGGTTTCAGGGCTTGCTCCGACAATTGCCAGATCTCCAAATTCAAAAATGTACATGTAAGGACTAGGATTGATTGCCCGAAGCTGCATATAGAGTTCGAAAGGCGACTGCTCAATCCGGAACTCGAATTTCCTGGAAATGACTGCCTGGAAGATATCCCCTGCAAAAATATGCTCTTTTGCCTGGATCACCGACTCCTCAAATTTCTGTTTCCCGATAGTGCAGTTCAAAGCAACTGGACCTGAAAGCATTGATGCTCCTGGCGCACTTTGTGTTCTTGACGTGCTTGATGCGCTTGAAGCTGCTTCTGCTTCTATTGAGTTCCCGGAAACGGCAGCTTTCTTCAGTATTGAGAAAAGCTTCTCGGCTTCCAGCAGGGCTTTTTCATATTTATCATATATTTCTCCAGCATTCAAACCTGGATTTACAAAAGAAGTGATCACAATATATATTTCTTCAGTCAGATGGTCGAATAAAAAAGTCTTCGAAACCAGCAGGTACTGGAGTTCAGGAATCCCGGATTCAAAGCTTTTTTCGAATCCAAGCCAGCTATCGTAAATAGCATCATAAGCCGTATAGCCTATAGCTCCACCTAGGAAAGTCTGCCTGTCAAAGCGCTGTGCATTCAGGAGCCCCTTCCCGTTTGCAGGAGGAAAAACCAGGCGAAGAGCATCGAAAGCATCTTTTCCTCGAGGAATTGGAGCTGTGAGCTTTACATTTTTTAGTTTTGAGTTTTCAGTCTTCGGATTTCCCTCAACGGTTTCAGGCCCGCAGACCTCCTTGATTTTTGACCGGACTTCTTCAAAAAAAGGTAAAGCATCCGAATTCAGGAGCTCAAGGGAGATTTTCCTGTCCTTTATTTCAATTACGGCGTCAGGGTCATTTCCAACAAAGGAATACCTTGCTCGGCTTGCCTGTTTTTCCACGGACTCCAGCAGGTACGAATAACCTGAGGTTCCTGAGTCCCGCAGGATTCGGTAAAGTTCAAGGGGAGAACAGGTGATAGAATCAATTCTTGCAAGAAGCTGAATAAAGCCTGGCTGGCTTATTCCTGAAGCAAGCTCTTTGAATTCTTCTTTTCCAAGGTCAAAGGAAAGCACAGGCACACCTCACTTCTTCAATAAAATTTTTGATTTTCACGGCATCTTTTTTCCCGCAGGTCTCAACCCCGGACGCCGTGTCAACAGCATAAGGAGAAACCGCCCTGATCGCTTTTCGTACATTTTCAGGCTTTAGCCCGCCTGCAAGGATCAGGGGAAGTCGCGTTTCCTCCGAGATTCGCCGGCTCAGGGTCCATTCATGCACACAACCTGTGCCACCTGGTTTTTCTGGTATGGCTGTATCGAGCAGGATTGAGTCTACAATGCCGGTTTCTTCAAGGAGCCTGACCTTTTCGAGCAAATTTGAGACAGGAGTCTCATTTCTGGTTTTTTTGTCTGATGCTTCCCCCTTTACAGATACGGATAGAGTTTTTATGATAGGGATATCCGTTTTTTCCTTAATTATTTCAAGTTCGAGAAGGGGCAGCTTGGAATGGATTTGCACGATATCAGGCTTTATTTTTTCAATTAGCTCCACAGCGGTATCCGAGTCCTTAGGCATAATAACCAGCACTGAACTCAGGCTTTTAGGGACTTGAGCGACAAGATAAGCAGCAGTGTCGGAATCAAGCTTTCTTGGGCTCTCAACAGGGACTTCTGTAATAAAGCCAACTGCATCGGCTCCGTAAAGGGCTGCGAGTTCAATTTCTTCAGGGCTGCGGATTCCACAAATTTTCGTTCTTACTTTTAATTTCAAGCCCTCTCCCCCTAGGCCGGGCTTAATATCGAAGTTCCGGAAGGCACCAGAATGCCTTTTTCCGGAAGTGCATTCTTATTATTGTGTCCGCAAAACCCTGAAGCAAAAGTCCTGAACTGGTTAAATTTAACCATGACTTTTCCACTGTCAATAGCATCCTCGGCAATAGGGATTGCTTGCCTGATAGAGCTTACTATCCCGCTCACGTAGAGAGCAGCTGCTGCATTTATAACTATAAGATCCCTTTTTGGGCCTTTCTGGCCCTTGAAAATCCTCAGCAAGTCCCTGGCGTTTTCGTTCGGAGAGCCGCCCACAATCTCTTCCAGGTTTGCCCTGAGCATACCAAGGGATTCTGGGGTCAGAATATAGGTTGAAACCCTGCCATCTTTGAGTTCTGCAACATATGTCTCGCCTGTATTCGAAATTTCATCCATTCCATCTCCATGCACAACAAGAGCATGTTCGGTTCCAAGTTCAGTAAGGGCAAAAGCTATTGGCTCGCAGAGTTTTTTATCGAAAACTCCTATGACCTGCCCTTTCGCACCTGCAGGATTTGTCAGGGGCCCTAAAATGTTGAAAACCGTGCGAACTCCAAGTTTTTTCCTGACTTCTGCAACCCTCTTCATAGCAGGGTGGAAAATCGGAGCAAACATGAACCCTATTCCTATCTCTTCTATTGTTTGCCTGACAGGTTCAGGCGCGAGGTCGATTTTTATTCCCAGGGCTTCAAGCACATCCGAGCTTCCTGACATTGAAGTGGCAGCCCGGTTTCCGTGCTTGGCTACAGGGACGCCTGCGGCCGCAGTAACGATTGCTGCTGCTGTCGAGACATTGATGGTATTAAGGCCGTCCCCTCCTGTCCCACAGGTGTCCACAAGCCTGAAAGGTGTCCTGGGCTGGATAGTGTTTGCGGCTTTTTTCATCCCCCTTACAAAGCCTGCAATTTCTTCGGGCTTTTCATCTTTTGCCTTTAGGGCTAGCAGAAATGCCCCGATCTCCTCATCGTGTGCTGTGCTCAGAATTTTGCCTATTGCAGCTTCAGCCTCTTCGGAACTTAGGTCACGGCCTTCTTCCAGCTTTTTAATGTATTTATGCATTTCCCTGCCTCCTTTTATTCCCTGTTTCTCCCTTTCCGATTAATCTCAAAATTTCCAAGTCTGTTGATATTCTTGATTTTTCTGGATTTTTTTCTTTAACTTGCTCTGGCCATTCCGGATTTGAGTTCTCTTGCAAGGGCTTCCAGCCTTTCGCTCACATCTTTTCCTTCTTCTATAATCCTGACAAAAGCCGAGCCGACTATGACAGCGTCCGCTCCTGCTTCTCTAACTTCTGCAGCCTGCTTTCCTGTGGATATTCCGAATCCCACGGCTTTCGGAAGTCTGGTTTCTATTCTGGAAAGCAGTTCTCTGGTGGAGGAGGAGACATCTTCCCTGGTTCCTGTAACCCCAAGCCTTGAGACAAGGTAAAGGAAACCTGAACCCCTTTCCAGGATCTTCCGGACTCTTTCCTCAGTTGTTGTGGGTGCAACCAGAAAGATGAGGTCAACTCCATGTTTATCGCAACTATTCTTCAGATCAGCTGCTTCTTCTACCGGAATATCAGGTACAATGAGTCCGCTTATTCCGGAGTCAGCAGCATGTTCTACAAATTTTTCCACTCCATACCTGAATACAGGGTTGTAGTAGGTCATGCAAACAAGGGGAATCCGGACCTCAAGGGCTTTAACAAGCTCAAAATAACGCTGTGTGTCCAATCCGGCTGCAAGTGCTCGCTGACCTGCTACCTGAATGGTCGGGCCGTCTGCTACAGGATCTGAAAAAGGAAAACCAAGTTCTATTATATCCGCGCCTCCGTCTACCAGAGCTTTTACAACCGTGCAGGTCCCTTCTGCGGACGGATCTCCTGCCATTATGTAGCAGATTAAGGCTCCTTCCTTTCTTTCCCTTAGTTCGGAGAATCTTTCGGAGATTTTTTGCCTTTCCATCTCAGACCCCTCCTCTCAGGCTCAGGACAGTTTCCAGATCCTTATCGCCTCTTCCCGACAGGTTCACGACCACAACTTCTCCCAGTTCCCCGGTTTCCGAGGCTTTCTTCAGATAGGCAAGGGCATGGGAAGATTCCAGGGCAGGAATTATTCCTTCAAGCCTGCTCAGCTCATGGAAAGCCTCAAGGGCTTCATTATCGGTCGCATACCGGGCTGTAACCCTGCCGCTCTCGGACAGGTAAGCCAGTTCAGGCCCAACCCCTGAGTAATCAAGCCCTGCGGAAATGGATTCGGATTCAAGGATCTGCCCATTTTTGTCCTGCAATACTTTTGTTCTTGCACCGTGCAGGATTCCTTCTTCTCCTGCGCAGAGGCAGGCTGAGTGAAGGGCTGCTTTTTGCGTACATTTCAGGGCTTTTCCTCCTGCTTCGACAGCAATCAGCTTGACTTCCGTATCTTCGACAAAAGGATGGAAGATTCCCATTGCATTGCTTCCGCCACCAGCACAAGCAATGATTGAATCAGGCATACGCCCTTCTTTTTGCAAAATCTGCTCCTTTACTTCGCGCCCTATAACGCTCTGGAAATCCCTTACCATTACAGGATAGGGATGAGGCCCTACAACCGAGCCTATGAGATAGTGTGTATTTTCTATGTTTGTGACCCAGTCCCTGAAGGCCTCATTAATGGCGTCCTTAAGGGTTTTTGAGCCGGTTTCCACGGGTTTTACTTCAGTGCCCATGAGTTCCATGCGGTATGCATTCATCTGCTGGCGTTTGACATCTTTAGCCCCCATGTACACAACGGTTTCAAACCCTAGATTCGCCCCTGCCATAGCAGTTGCAGTCCCGTGCTGTCCTGCCCCGGTTTCAGCAATCAGCCTGGTTTTCCCCATGTATTTTGCAAGCAAAGCCTGCCCTATGGCATTGTTCAGCTTATGGGCTCCTCCATGCACAAGGTCTTCCCGCTTAAGATAGATCTTTGACCCGTACTTTTTACTCAGGTTCCTGGCAAAGTAAAGTGGGGTTTTCCTTCCTGCAAACTCCCTTAGGTAATGGTCAAGCTCGGCAAGGAATTCAGGATCGTTTTTGTACTGCTCGTATCCCTCTTCCAGTTCCTTTAAAGCCGGCATGAGGACTTCGGGTACGTATTGTCCCCCGTATTTTCCGTATTTTCCTTTTACCTGGCCTGTTTCACCGACTTTCAAATTTTTCTTTGAACCAGCGAGCTCATTTGCGAGTTCATTTAAATCTGAGTCCTTTATCGGAAATTCTGAAACTTTAATTCCTGTCAATTCAATTACTCCCTTGTCTTTTTGATGTAAATCCTGTAGTGTGATTTTTTTGTCTCGTTCTTTAAGCAAAATTCAGTTTTGAATGAATCATGAATGGATTTTTCGACCCGTTCAGTCAGGCTGAAAGTTCCGATAAGTCTGGAAAAACAGTTATTAACGCCAACCAGTGCTCTGGACGAATTCTTTCGTTTTATCAAAAACAGAAGCACTTTCCATAAGTGCCGAGCCTATAAGCACGGCATCCGCGCCTGCCTGGATTACACGCCTGACGTCTCCAGGGTTGTTCATCCCGCTCTCGCTTATTATAAGATGCCTTGTCCCATGGTCAAGGTCGTATTCCCGGATAAGGGGTGCAAGCTCTTCTGTAGTGCCTAGGTCGATTTTGAGGGTTTCAAAATCCCGGTTATTAATCCCTATAACTCTTGCGTCGGTTTCCAGGGCTGAATCAAGCTCTTTCCTGTTGTGAACTTCAACCAGGGGCTCAAATCCTTTTTCCAGGGCAAGCTCAACAAATGCTCCAAGTTCTTCTTCGAGGATACCTGCAATCAGGAGTACAAGATCGTTTTCGGCTTCTTCAAGCTGCATCCTGCCAATAATGAAGTCCTTCCTGAGGATAGGTAAACATACCGTTTTTCGGACGGCATCCAGGTTTTCAAGTGAACCTCGGAACACTCTGGGTTCGGTAAGGACCGAAATTGCAACAGCTCCAGCTTCTTCCATCTCCAATGCAAGTTCGGCAGCCGCTGCAGGCTGGATATCCCTAAAAGTTCGGCCTGGTGATGCGGGTTTGACCTCTGCAATTACAGGCACCCGCCTGTCGGCTTTTGCATCTGCCACAGCAGAGAAAAAGTCCCTTTTCTCAAATCCTGCCATCGAGGCTTTAGAGAGTGTCTGAGGTCCTAAAGCCTGGATGCGGGGTTTTGTTGTGTTCAGGATATGGTGAATTGAAGGATGCATTATACGTCACCAAAGTATATTTATGTACAACAATGTCTAATGCTGTGCTTATTATAAAAGGGTTTTGGATGGGATTTACAAGTGGGCGTGGAAAACTCTTTCAAGACTTTTAATTCAAAATAGGCAGAAATTTCTGAATAATTTTACATATCGATTTGGCTCCAGTTGCGCTGCACGAAGAGCAAGATCCATCAAAATTTAAGAAGTTCTTAAAAATTTGCTGAAATAAAGTGTTAACTGAAAAATTAATAGAAATTATATGAAAAATGAACAGAAGTCAATGAAAAAAGAACTTGACAAAACGGCTAATTAAGTGATCAAAATTAATAAAAAAGGTTAAAAAGCTAATAGAATTTAACGGAGAAAGGTTAAATAATTAATAAATCTCGGAGAAAGATTAAAGAATTGATAGAATTTAATGGAAAAAGGTTAAAAAATTAATAAAATTTAATGGAAAAAGGTTAAAGAAAACTTATTCTATTGAATAGAAAAATAAGAAATCTTTAACCAATAAGATTATTAAGATTAAGTTCAAGCCCGACGACTGCATATCCGAGAGCAAAATTGCTTATGACCTCAGGGTGGAATTCTCCAAAAACTCCAAGTTTTTTGCCTTTGACATAAACATCAGCCCTTCTACCTTCAAGAAAAGCAGGGTCTTCGGACTCTTTTACCTCATAGGAAAGCATCATTTCCCTCATAAAGGCGTCTACAACCTCATAAATCTCGGTAAAGTTAGCCTGTGGATGAATTGAGACTGCAGCTACGTGCTGGCCTGTTGTTTCGTTGCTCACGACCTCCCCGAACTCAAAGATTTTCTGAGGAAGCTCCCTGTGCTGGTTTAAAGCAAGGATTTCAAGAAGATTCGGAAGCAGGGCTGTCCTGAGCATTGTCTGGTCTTCGCTGATTGGGTGCAGGATATAGGTAACATCATTCGTTTTTTGCCTGCGCATGTTCTCGAAGTTGATTTTTTCGCTGGTAAGCGTAAAGGGCATGACTTCATAGTAGCCAAGGCCTACCATTATCTCGTTTACGGGAGAACGAAGCTGGGAAATCGGGTGAGACTTTCCTGTGGTATAGGTCTCAGGAATACTTACTTTGATGTTTTCGTAACCGTAACCTTTGGCAATATCCTCTACAAGGTCGTAGTTGTGAAGAATATCAGCTCTGTAAGCCGGGACTTTTACTTCAACAGTGTCATCATCAAGGGCTTCTGCTCCAAAGCGCATTCTCTTGAGCTGTTTAACAATTTCTTCTATGGAAAGTTCCATGCCGAGAAGGGTTTTCACTTCAGCCTTTGTAAGGAGCCTGGCTTTTGGTTCTAGGTCAGGCAGGGTGAGTTCGCCGCAGTCGGGTCTGATAACCTTCACAAATTCGATCTGCCCGCCCCTTTCCGCAAGAGCTGTGACGACGATATTCAGGGCAGTGTAAACGGCTTCTCCAAGTCCTGTTACATCGATAAAGAGATCGGTTGTTTGCTCGGTCACACTTGTAAGTGTCCCGTTAATAATAGGCGGGAAGGACAGTACATTGTCGTCTGCATCCAGGATAATCGGGTATTTATCAAAGCCTCTGACAAGATGGGCAAACCTCATGCCTTTGGGATGTTTTTCCAGGATTTCGGTCATGCTCATTTTTTCGGTGTAGTCAAGCGGCACGAATTCGAAACTCGGGTCAACAGCCATATACCTGAAAGGCGGCTTTATGTTTGAGAGGTCATGCACGCCTATAGACACTTTTTTCCTGTTTCTTCCAAGCCCCCAGTGCAGGTCTTCCTGCAGGTCCATAAGGGATTTTATGGAAGAGGATGTGAATTTCACGCCCCTTACAACCGCACACCCAAGAAAAGGCCTAATTCCTAGAATATCCTCGCTGACCGAGATCGAAACCTTTGAGGGCTTTACCTCATATTCGGACAATCCGGTCTCAAGGTCCAGGAAACCCCGCATTGCCCTGGCTGCCCCTTCTACGCTATAAAGGTCAGGCCTGTCAGGGAAGAACTCGATATCGATATATTCTTCTTCAATCCTTTCGATATCGGCTCCTATCATGGGCACCCTTTTTATGATAGTTTCCTTATCGGTTCCTGTGAGTTTTTCGAGGTCGTCATACTGTAAGGTAATTACTGGCATTGGAAATTCATCTCGTGCATAGTGTGGAAAATATAGTTTTAATTCATCTCGTGCATGGTGTGGAAAATATAGTTTTGATCGTAAATATTTACACCTATTTTCTAGAAAGAACAAAACATAATGTCTTAGAAAATGCTAAGAAATCCTCTCTTTTAGGTATAATTCTTGTGTGAATAACTATAACTTAATCCCAAACATACTAACTTTAGATTTAAATGCTTTTGTTTCATTTCGAGTATTCACTATGGGACTTAAGCAGTTGAATGATATACAGAACTTAACCGGTTAAATGGAGAAATCAATAGGCTTCAAACTTATGACTATGTGAATTTTATCTTCAACTATACGCTTATTAAGTTTTACTTTGTATATTTACTTTGTTTATAAAGTATGAAAATTGGTTTTGACAAAATTATGAGGGAAGTCAAACCTAGGGGATAAAATTGCTTTAGTATTTAAATTTCAGGGGGTGGTGAGCGGTTTATGGGTGCATCTGCTAAAGGAGAAAAGATACACCACTGTGAGATCTGCGGCAACGAGGTTGTCGTAGAAAATGTAGGAGGCAGAACTCTTGTTTGTTGTGGAGAAGAGTTTACTCCTGTAGATTAAGAATAAATCTTCCTGTAAACCTTATTTATAATATATATAAGTAATGTATTTACGCTTTAGACTGAAAAACTTTGGACAAAGAAATTACTTTCTGAGTGGAGGAAAATCGATGAAATGCTACGAATGTGCCAGAGAAGGTAAAAATACAGATGCTGTTGGGGTTTGTATCGTATGTGGGAGAGGGGTTTGTAAGGAGCACCTTCTCCATGAGGAAACTCCTGTATGGGAAGGAAATTATCCGATAGAGTTGAAACCTGATACTGAACATATCAAAAGGATTGTCTGCCTTCCCTGCCATGCTGCATTGAAGGAGAACTGCCTGTTTAATGAGGTTTGTTGAGGTGACAAAAAATGCTGAAATGTTACGACTGTACCGAGAAGAACAAAGTCAATGAAGCAGTAGGTGTTTGCATTGTCTGTGGAAAAGGTCTCTGCATGGAGCACATCACGCAGGTAGAATTTCCCATGAAAGGAGGATATCCAATGGCCCATGTGACACTGAAGAAAGATCTCCCCAGGATGCTGTGCCGTGAGTGTATTGACTCAATTTTTGGAGTGGACTTCTGCGTTTGAATCCAAGATAGTAGGTGATCTGTGGTTTAGAAGAACAATTAAATAGTGTAAGATTAGGTTAGTGTAAGATTAGGGCTCCTTAAAAACGACCATATTTTTGACAGGATTCATGGGAAGGCATTCAAATCCGTAAATGCTTTATTAAATTGGTTTTTCATTATCTCAGAAGCTCTGTAGGGTAAACTATACCTTTACCTACTTTTATAAGTAATAAAAAGCTCTCTTCCCTCAAATAAGGAGGCAGCTATAAAATGATGATCGCAGGAATAGACGAAGCCGGAAAAGGTCCTGTAATCGGGCCCATGTGCATAGGAGGCGTAAAAATTGAGGAGTCCAGAGCCCATATCCTCAAAGTTTTGGGGGTTGCGGATTCCAAGAAACTGGCGCCGAAAAAACGGGAGCAGCTTGCAGCTCAGATTAAGAAATATGTGGATGGCTTTTTTATTCTAGAGGTCAGCCCTTCCCAGATTGATGAACTCCGAAAAATCATGAGTATGAACGAGATCATGGTGGTTTGTTTTTCAAAAGTGCTTGAACAGCTGAAACCGGACATTGTTTATGCCGATGCTGCTGATGTCAAAGCCGAACGTTTTGCTGAAAGCATTCGCAGGCAGTATGCAAAAGCCAATCCTGCCCATGCAAAAGAAATCGAAATAACTTCCATGCATCAGGCAGACGCAGTATATCCTGTGGTCTCGGCAGCCTCAATTATTGCAAAGGTACGCAGGGATGAGATCATCGAGGAACTCAAACAAGAATGGGGTGTAGATTTTGGTAGTGGTTATCCTTCAGATTCTAAGACAAAAGAATTTCTGTTGAAGTGGGGAAAAGAACATTCAGGAGAGTTTCCTGAAATCGTCAGACAATCCTGGCAGACTGTAGAAAACATCAGGGAAGAGCTGAGAAAGGTTGACTTGAAGTGAGAAATCTGGAACAACAAAAGAAAAGCTGGATAGAAGAGCTGGATGGTAGAAAACATTCAATGAGCATTATAGAAAATTTACAGAATGCGTTTTGAAAAGAAAGAAGATCTTAAAAAGAATGGAGATTTTTAAGATCATACTAGTAAAGGTTTAACGGATCATTTTATTGGATTATCTATTTACGATATTCAGGTATTATTGTTTCCACTCATACTTTCCTGAATATTGTTTGAGGAAATGTTATTTGCAAGAGGCATGTAATCTATACTTTTGGTTGTCTCATTGACAACATAAGGCGTGTCTCCTATACCGTTTCCGTCAGTATCATTCCCTTTATAATCATCCCATAGATTGCCTGCTGAACTGCTGTTCCAAGTATTCGTTCCTTCATCCAAAGCATTCTGGAAGTTAGAGAACTTATTCTGATAAATTGCATTTCCAGATGACGTGTTGAGATATATCCCAAACTTGTTCATGTACAGGCTGTTATTCGTAAGGATGTTGTTAGCAGATTTATCCAGTAAGATTCCTTGGCTGTTTGTCATCACCTCGTTGTCTGACAGCCTATTTTCGTTAGAACCTGTAAGAATAATTCCAATAAATCCAAGGCCTATAAAGTTATTGTAAAGGAAATTACGCTTGGAATTATTGAGATTTATTCCTGCATTGTTCAAGATCATAGTATTGTTGTGTAATGAACAGTTTTGCACGCCATCAAGATAAATCCCGGCTTCGTATGTGTCCATTCCTGGACCCCCTATAACATGGAAGCCGCTTATTGTCACGTTGTCTGAGCTAACGCTAAAGACATCATTTGTTGGAGTCGCACCTATAACATATGTGCGGTTTATCATGTCGCCCGATTGTTCACTGCTCGAAATTATCGAAAGTTGTTTACCCACGTTTACATTTTCCCAATATACACCAGGGCTGACAATGATTGTATCTCCGCTTTGTGCATTATTGACAGCTTCCTGAATGGAACTATAATTTTCCTCTCCATTTTTCCCTACAGTAAAAACCGCAGCACCTGCCTGAGCAGCTGTGGCCCCAAGCACGAGAAGTATTATGCAGATACTTTGAATTGATTTTCTCTTCACGAACTAAACTCCCCTTGATTTAAATTATATAGATAGAAAAACAATTAGTGTTTTTATATCAATTTATATAACAATTATCTGAGGTAATAAAAAGTTTTTGAAATATATATTCTGAAAAATAAACCTGAACTTATTTTCACTTGTTTTGTTAATAAATCCGACTGCTGTCGGAAATTTCATACAGTAATAGAAACTTGAGCTTGGATCTCAGTAAAAACAGTTTGAAGAAAAAAGAAAGTTCATTGATAGAAAACGTAAACAGATATTTGTGAGCTTTTCTCGTTATTTATTGTAAACTTTTCTAGTTATTCCATACATGCCAGTTATCCTGTTCATTTGCAAAGTCTTTTTCCCAATGTCTTTTATTAAGAGTGTCCCTGAGATACATTTTCTGCATGTGTAGGTCTGCATGTGTAGGTGACGTTGGTTTATTGGGCCTGAATAGTTCTTTTAGCACCTAGTTCTTTTAGCACCTGAGATCATTTTCTATTCAGAGACAGGTAATCTATTATAATAAGACGAAAGTATGTCTGGAACATAAGAAAAGAAAAGCAACCTGGTTTATTTCTTTAAGCTGGCTATTGATATTTCTTTTGCCGTATATTTATCTCTTTATTTTGATATTATTCTAATCCAATAAATTTATATTATTTAATGTTTAAAATCTAATTTATTAATAGAAAATTAATCATTAATTTAAATAAAGTGTGGGGGATTTAGATAAACAGGTTTGTTATTTTAGCGATAGCTTTTTTTGTTTTTACTTTTAGTTCGAGTGTTGGTACTGCAGCTAATCTTACGGTCCAGCCGGGAGAATCAATTCAGTCTGTAGTAAATAATGCAAGTTCTGGAGATATAATTATCATAAGTTCTGGAAGTTATACCGAGAATATCGTAATAACAAAGGACAATCTCGTAATAAGGACAGAGTCAGGGAACCCTAAAGATGCCCTAATTACAGCCAATGATAATGCTTCAGATGTATTCTTCATAGATGCGGATAACGTTACAATTACGGGACTAAGTATTAAGGGAGCCGGAATTGATAAGGCAGGAATCTTCCTATCTGGGTCCCTTAATTGTACTGTATACAATAACGAATTCATTGACAATGCTCTTGGAATATATATAAAGAATTCAATGTATAACGAGGTTCGCAACAATACTGTGGCACATGGCAAAAGAGCAATTAATGTCGAGAGGTCACACTATAACACAATAGTAAACAATGACGTGGCAGGTCAGAAATTTGGGATTTATCTCACAGCGGCCGAAGGCAATGAGCTTTCTGAGAATTCGGCAGATTTAAACTCCAACCATGGTATTGTCCTGGAAAGCTGCAATAATAACAGGCTGGAAAACAATACTGCAAGTTCAAACAACGGCTATGGCATCTATATAGTGAATTCAAATAGCAGTAACCTAACCGGAAACACCGCAGATTCAAACCTGATTTATGGCATCTGCTTTGTAGATTCTGGTAACAACAGCATTACAAACAATACAGCTGTCAATAACACCCGAGGTATATTCCTATTAAGATCGGGTGAAAGCACAATTCTGGATAATCTAGTTCTGAACAATGAGTACGGCATCAGGATTGCATCAGGAATGGACAGCAATGTCTCAAGAAATGAGGTCGCGAATGGCAATTCTTCAGGAATTTCTTTACTGAACTCTGTTAATTGTACTATTAATGAGAATCAGCTGTTAAATAACAGTCTTGGAATAGATCTGGAGTTATCTAATAATACAGTTGTTCTTAACAACAGCATCAAGGAAGGTGGAAGGGGAATTAGCCTACGGGATTCAGGTTATAACCTTGTGTCAAATAACACAGCCTTAAACAACAGGTATGGAATTTATATCACGCGCTCGCAGGGTAATGAGTTATTCAACAATACGGCAAGTACAAGTGTTAACCACGGTGTTGTGCTTGTAAACTCCACTGACAATAGCTTCATAAATAATATTATGAACTCGAATGAAGGTCATGGGGTTTATCTTAGTAATTCGAGTATCAATACCTTCGACAATAATACGGCTACAGATAACAGCAGAGGTTTTTTCCTAATATCGTCCGTTGGAAACAATATCCTGAACAATACGATTCTGGATAACAGAGAATATGCGGTTCTGCTGTCATACTGCACAGGTAATAACATTTCCGGGAATGAGGCTTCCAACAGCGGCCGTGGGATTCACCTGAGCACCTCCCAGAACAATATTATCTCAAGAAACATTATCAGTTTGAACAGTATCTCAGGCATTTTCATGACCTCTACAAGCAATGGCAATAAAGTCTTTGATAATTACCTGAACAACGTTTTTAATTCAGATGTTAAAGGCGGAAGCGAAGGAAATGCCTGGAACATTACGAAAACTGCTGGTATCAATATCGTTGGTGGACCATTCATAGCAGGTAACTTCTGGGCAAAACCTGACGGCACTGGATTCTCCCAGACTGCAACCGATGGGGACGGAGACGGGATTGCTGATACTGCATATAAACTCCCAGGCAACGAGTATTCAGACTTTTTGCCTCTTGTAGGCGGTTTTGAGCCCAAGCATCCTGTCAAGCCTCCAGTAGACTTCAATAATATCGGTTCCGAAACAGGTATAAATGAAATGCCTGTCAACAAAACCGAAAATAAGAATGAAGTAAATAAGACTGAGATAAATAAAACTGAAGTAAACAAAACGGAAGATAAGATTGAGATAAATAAAACTGAAGTAAATAAGACGGAAGATAAGATTGAGATTAATAAAACTGAAGTAAATAAGATGGAAAACAAGACTGAGGCAAATAAAACAGAAAATAAGAGTGAAGTAAATAATAAAGAAAAATAAAACAGAAGTGAATAATATAGAAAATAAGGCAGCCTAATAGTCCTAAGAATAAGCTACAGGCTAAAGCTCTGGGAGGAGGATTTAATCCTTCATCCATTTTCTATTTTTTGTTTTTGTTTTCAAATCAATAAATTTCAGAACGTTTTCCATAAATTATTCATAGATTTACAGGCTTATTCTGAGATTTAATAACTTTTTCCCATGTTGATAAGAAGCAACAATGTTTATGTATTTTTCCTGTATTAATCCTTATGGGAATTAATGTGGGGAACAAAATAATACATCTGGCACTTGTTTTGATTTTTCTCATAAGCTTTACATCAATAGCAAACGCTGGCAAAGAGACTATGATCATGCATTCGAGGCTAATAACGGGTGTATCAATCTATGGCGACATTGTTACATGGGCTGAGAATTTTGGTCTCTCAGCGAATATGTATAACTTGACTACCGGAAACGTAACTTGGCTAGGACATGCGGGAACTTGCCCATCTATTCAGGGAGATAAAGTTACATGGTGCGACGAAGAAAACGTAGTTGTGCGTAATATTTCCACTGGTAAAGAAGTTAAAATCATTAACGCGAATACACCAGCGATCTACGGTGATAATCTTGTGTATGTAAGGTCAAAATATGCTGATGGTCAGCCTGCCTATAACCAAAATGCTGAGTATAACAGTTTGTATTTATACAATATCAGCACCAATGAAGAAACTCAGCTAACTCCTTATGAGCATGCTCAATTTTATTCTTCTATTTATGAAAATAAGATTGTATGGGGACGGGCAAATCAGGTAAATTCAGGAGAATGGAGTACAAACATTTCCATATACGACATACCCACAAAAAGAGTAAGCGACATCAGTAGAACTGGTACAGCAGCGGGAGGTAAAATTTACGGAAACATTGTCGCATGGGTAGAACAAAAAAACGAATCATGGGATATCTACATGCGAGATATTGCCAAGCATGAAACACATCAAGTCACTTTTGATGGCAATTCAACCAGTCCAGATGTATATGGTGATAGAATTGTGTGGCTAAGATACAGGGCAGGAAACAACTGTTCGAGTGGCATTTACATGTACAATGTCTCAACTAATGAGACAACCTATATTACATACTATATAGATAGCCCTACAATTTACGACGATAAAATTGTATACATTGGCCCAAGCAATGATACAGAAGACCCAGCAGATAATTGTATATACTTGTATAATCTTTCAGCTTGAGATTAAGGCGAAAGCCTCTTTTTTTAGGGCGGGGTATAAAAACTAGAAGGTTCTAGCTAAGTTTATAGTTACAAAGGTTCCGTTGCAAAAAATATCTGCTAAGGATATAATTAAAATAAAAAGAAAATCAAAGGTGTTGACATGCTATCTAATTCCTTTAAATGGAAGCACTTTGTAGGTGAAATTATTTTATTGAATGTCAGATGGTACTTAAAATATCCATTGAGTTATCGAAATTTAAAGGAAGTGATGATATAAAGAAGAATTCAAGTTGATCACAGTACGATAATGAGATGGGTACATCAATATTCTCCTGAAATAGAAAAGAAGATCAGAAGACATTTAAGACCAACTAATAACTCTTGGAGAGTTGATGAGACTTGGAGAGTTGATGAGACTTGGAGAGTTGATGAGACTTACATAAAAGTAAAAGGTGAATGGAAATATTTTTACCGAGCAGTTGACTCAAATGGAGATACAATTGATTTCATGTTAAGTGCAAAATGGGTTCCGTTGCAAAATTTTTCTTCTCGTACCTTAAGGTTATAATTGGTGCCTTTATGTACTATTTTTTGGCTGATATCATTGGTTAATTTCCCCAATCGTAGGGGCTTTTAGTGATTTTGTAAAATGCTCTGATTTTTTGCAACGGAACCCTATTTTGTTTTGTCTTGTTTTTCCATATTTTTAGACTTCTTTCTTGCCGTACCCTCCACCTCCAGGGGTTTCGATTACAAAAAAATCTCCAGACTTCAGCTCAACTTCGGCCTGGCCTCCAATTTCAAGAACACTGCCGCCCTTGCGGATAAGCATGTTTTTTCCGCATTTCCCGGGCATTCCTCCATTTAGCCCGAAAGGCGGGAGTTTCCTGTGACTTGAGAGAATGGCAGCATTCATATCTTTCAGGAACCTGAGCTTTCGGACAACCCCATTTCCACCTCTGAATTTGCCGTCTCCGCCGCTTCCTTTACGGATGGAAAATTCTTCAAGCAAAACAGGGAACCTTGTTTCAAGAATTTCAGGGTCGGTAATCCTGGAGTTGGTCATGTGAGTATGCACGGCATCTGTTCCTGAAAATCTAGGACCTGCTCCTGCACCTCCGCAAATGGTCTCGTAATACTGGAAATCGGAACTTCCGAAAGTAAAATTATTCATCGTACCCTGGGAAGCCGCAAGCGTGCCAAGAGCTCCGAAAAGGGCATCAACAATGTATTGTGAGGTTTCAACGTTACCTGCAACAACAGCAGCAGGCGGCTCGGGCCTGAGTAAAGAGCCCTTGGGAATAATAAGCTCAAGTGGCCTCAGACAGCCCGCGTTCAGGGGAATGTCGCTTTTTACAAGCGTTCTGAAAGCATAGAGCACAGCGGCTATGCAAACCGAAGCAGGGGCATTGAAATTATTTGAGAGCTGCGGAGAAGTACCTGTAAAATCGATTCTGGCACCCCGGTTTTTGCGGTCAATTGTGACTTTCACTCTAATTACGTTCCCATCGTCGAGTGCATAGGTGAATTCCCCGTCTGTAAGCCTGTCAATAACTCTTCTGACTGCTTCTTCAGCGTTATCCTGCACATGTTCCATGTAAGCTTCAACTGTTTCAAGGGAGAACTCTTCGACCATTCTGCGCAGTTCGAAAAGCCCCTTCTCATTTGCTGCGGTCTGGGCGCGGATATCCGCAAGATTCTGGTCCGGATTTCTTGCAGGGTATTTTCCCGAGCCCAGCCATGCTTTTAGCTTTTCTTCGCAGAAGCAGCCCTGTTTTACGATTTTCATGCCCTCGTTCAGCACCCCTTCTTCCTCAATGCTCCTGCTGCCTGGAGGCATGGAGCCAGGACTGATTCCTCCTACATCGGCATGATGACCTCTGGAAGCCAGATAGAACAGGATTTCCTCTGAACTTCCGAACATCGGGGTAACAACCGTGATATCAGGGAGATGAGTTCCTCCATGATATGGGGAGTTGATCAAATATACATCTCCTGTATGCATCTCCTTTAATTTCGTTTGGATTAGGGCTTTTACGCATTCACCCATTGAGCCCAGGTGCACAGGGATGTGAGGGGCATTTGCTACCAGATTTCCTTCTCTGTCAAAAAGGGCACAGGAGAAATCCAGTCTCTCCTTTATGTTTACCGAGTGCGCTGTATTCTGAAGGGTAAAACCCATCTGCTCGGCAACCGACATGAATCTGTTATTGAAAATCTCAAGCATTACAGGATCAACATCGGTTCCTATAGCTCTAAGGGCTGAGAGTGGAATTTCCCGTTTAAGGAAAAGATGGTCGTGTTCAGTAATCGCGCCTTTCCAGTCGGGTTCGATGACAATAGTCGTGTTTTTCTCTATAAGCACTGCAGGCCCACTTATACAGGTTCCGGGCTTGAGTTCGTCCCTCTGAAAAATCGGGGTTTCATGAAACTCCCCATTGCTGTACATCTTCACCGCAGCGACAGGAGATAAGATAGGATTTTCTTCTATTTCCAACAGAGGGTCCAGAACCCTTTCATTAATTCCTATGGTTTCTACGGAAACGGCTTCAACAATCATGGCTTTGCCTTCCATTACAAACCCAAAACGCTTCCTGTGGGCTTCCTCAAAGCCCTTCCTGAGAATGTCCTTACCAGCAAAATCGATAACAAGCTGAGTGTCCGAGCCTGCATAACGCATGTGCATCTTATAGAGTGCAGCAATTTGATTTTCCTGCACTCCCTGTTCGTGCATGAGCAGGCGGCTCTCGTCCTCAAGCCGGGAAAATACCGTTTTCAAATTCTCTATTAATGTATCTGAGAGTTCGCTGCCTATATAGCATTCTTTTATCAGCCTCTGGTCTGCAAGTCCCATGCCATATGCTGAGAGCACGCCTGCATAGGGATGAATGAAAACGCTTTTTATTCCAAGGCTGTCTGCAACCCTGCAGGCGTGCTGGGCGGCAGCTCCTCCAAAGCAGCAGAGGGTATATTCTTTTATATTGTACCCCCTCTGGACCGAAATTTTCTTGATGGCATTGGCCATATTCTCAACCGCAACCGAAAGGAAACCCTCGGCTACCTGTTCAGGCGTCCGATTACCGATTTCACCTTTGCCTTCGCTTGAAACCGTTTCCGCAAGTTCTGTGAATTTCCTGCACACAAGTTCAAAGTCGAGGGGCTGGTCTGAATCCGGCCCAAAGATCTCCGGGAAAAATTCAGGCTGCAGTTTCCCAAGCATGACATTGCAGTCGGTAACCGTAAGCGGCCCACCTTTTCGATAACATGCTGGCCCGGGATCTGAACCTGCCGAATCAGGACCTACCCTGAACCTGCCTCCTTCATAATGAAGTATAGAACCTCCGCCTGCTGCAACCGTATGAATACGCATCATAGGCGAACGCAGGCGCACTCCTGCAATCTCGGTTTCGAGACTGCGCTCATATTCTCCGTTGTACTGGGCTACATCCGTAGATGTACCACCCATATCGAAAGTAATGATTTTCTGTGCCCCTGCCATTTCCGAAGTTGTAACCGCTCCAACGATTCCCCCAGCAGGTCCGGACAGGATACAGTCCTTGCCCTGGAAAGTTTCTGCATCCGTAAGTCCTCCGCTGGACTGTATGAACATAAGCTTAGGACTTCTTTTAACTTCGTTTTCTATTCCGTCTTTTTTCTCTTCTTTTTTTGTCCCGTCTTCACTTCCTTTTTCTGCACCGTCCCCGCTATCTTTTTCTGTCTCATCTTCTGCCCCATCTTCATTTTCTTTTCCTTCCCTTCCACCTTGCAGGGATTCCTGTATCATATTGACATATCTGCGGATTACAGGAGAGAGATATGCATCCACTACAGTCGTTTTCCCTCTGCTTACGAGTTTAATTAACGGGCTTGCCTGATGGGAGAGCGACACCTGTGTAAAACTGATTTCCCTGGCAAGCCTGCCGAGTTTAAGTTCATGCTCAGGATACCTGTATGCATGCATAAGTACGATTGCAGCCGAGCGAATCCCGGCTTTGAAAGCTGCTTCAAGTGCTTTTTTTGCGTTTTCGAGGTCAAGAGGCACAAGCTCTTTTCCATCAGCTCCCACCCTTCCGGACACCTCGATAACCTTTTCATAAAGCTGGTCCGGAAGTTCGATCTTCTGAGCAAAAATATCAGGGCGGTTCTGGTACCCAATTCTCAAAGCATCCCCAAACCCCCGGTTTATAACAAGAACAGTCCGTTCCCCTTTCCGCTCAAGCAGAGCATTTGTGCCGACTGTTGTTCCCATTTTCACGGATTCTATGAATTCAGAGGGCAGGGGTGCATTTTCGGGCAGCCCGAGAACCTGCCTGATCCCGTGTATGGCTGCATCTTTATAGTGACATGGATCGTCGGAAAGAAGCTTGTGCGTGATCAGTTTTCCATCAGGGCTGCGGGCTACGATATCAGTAAACGTGCCTCCGCGGTCTATCCAGAACTGCCATCCGGCTTTGGGGGACATGAAGGGAATAATTGTAGAGGTGGTATTAATTATTAATCGGAAAATCTAGGTGCTCCCTCATTAATTAGTTGATATTTTGAGACACCTGTAATTTAACAACT
>ENA-UOOI01000159-UOOI01000159.1-fermentation-metagenome-genome-assembly--contig:-NODE-159-length-85868-cov-7.495881_pt1 | contig 85868 bp, 69 predicted proteins | sample MGYA00245779_ERZ724027 | MGnify/ENA primary metagenome ERZ724027 (study PRJEB28704, sample SAMN03018318) | fermentation metagenome | biome: anthropogenic terrestrial biome; feature: soil; material...
ATTTTGCAAGCTGAACTATGTTCTCAGAATGACAGTTTTTATTTTGCAAGCTGAACTATGTTCTCAGAATGACAGTTTTTATTTTGCAAGCTGAATTATGCCCTCAGAATGACAGTTTTCATTTTCCACATCCTCTTTCATTAAAATTAATAATTTTGTAAAGAAAAATTATTATGTTCATGTTATAATGATAAAGCAATGTAAAGGAAATTACTGAAACATATTTTAAAGGTATTTTATACTAAGTATCAACTCCTTGTTACGTACATATGTAATCTTAGAATCGTGAATAATAAACTATAGCAGGCAACATATAATCAAAAGATAACTTCAAAAGAATATTAAAACTAGTACAGTAACTTATATCGGAGACTGGTTTCATTTTCTTTCCTAAGAATTTGTAAATGAAGGAGGAAATCAAGTGGATAACAAAGAAAAAGGTTATGTAAAAAAAGCAAATCCCTATGATGAATATAATAGAAAAGGGAATGCTAGGAATTCAAAAAGAAAAAAAAGAAAATATAGGAATATACTAATTATGGATTTATTATTTCTCATAATAGTAATAGCTGGTGTTATTTTCTTTATACTTAAAAACAATTCATCAAACAATAATAATAGTAACAAGCATACAGCAGATGCCAATAATCCCGGAGGTAAAAAGAAAAAAGAAACTCTGACTCCGGAACAAAAGGAAGCAAAACGGTTAGAGGATGAGAAAAAAAAGCAAGAGGAAAAAATTAAGGGATTAGTGGAGAAAGCTAATTTATTAGCAATGGGTTATGATTATGATAAAGCAATTGAAACCATAAAATCATTTGGAAAAGACTATGCAAGTCATACAGAGCTTACCAATGCCATTGCAGGATATGAGGCTACCAAGCAAACACTAAAACCTTTGGGAGCTTATGACTCTATTAATCAAATAAACCATGTATTCTTTCACTCCTTAGTTGCAGATAATTCTAAGGCATTTGACGGAGATTCAAAAACCAATGGATATGATTACTACATGACAACCATTTCAGAGTTTAAAGAAATGATGAAACAGATGTATGAGGCTGGCTATGTTCTAGTAAGTATTCATGATGTGGCCCATCAGGTTACGGCAGAAGATGGAACAACCAAGTTTGTTCCCGGGGATATTATGCTTCCTCCTGATAAAAAACCATTTGTACTATCCCAGGATGATGTTAACTACTATGACTATATGGATGGAGATGGATTTGCTTCCAGAATTGTCATTGATGAAAATGGCAGACCATCTACCGCTATGATTATGGATGATGGAAGTATTTCTATCGGAGATTATGATGTAGTTCCGGTATTGGAAACATTTATTGCTGAACATCCGGATTTCTCCTATAAAGGTGCAAAAGGAATATTGGCACTTACCGGTTATGAGGGCACATTAGGTTATCGTACAGATGATGCAACCTCTCCAACTTATGAGCAGGATAAGAAAACCGTTAAGGAAGTGGTAAAGGTTCTAAAAGAGTGGGGCTGGGAATTTGCTTCTCATAGTTATGGACATAGAAATATGGGAACAGCAAGCTATTCCTTTACTAAAATGGATACTGACAGGTGGATGAAAGAAGTAGGCTCTCTAATTGGACCAACTGATATCTATATCTTCCCATATGGTATAGATATAGAGACTACCATGGGACATTATTCCAGTGATAAATACCAATATTTAAAAGGCTTAGGATTTGACTATTTCTGTGGTGTTTTTAAAGACCCATGGATTCAAGTAAAAGATGATTATGTAAGAATGACTAGAAGACCTTTAGATGGGCAGGCAATGTTACAGTTCCCGGAAAGATTGGCAGACTTATTTGACTTAAGCAAGGTTATTGATCCGGATCGTCCTCCACTAAAGTAAAATTTTTGACTGAATAGGTTTAATAAAAGGCTGCCCCATAATAGCCAATACACACTGTAGATAGGATTCGATATATAATATACATTTGGCTGCATTTTTCCCCCACGTTCAAAGACCTTCGCTTTACAAAATGTGCGAATCTAACCTTCATTAAGCTTACTAAATAGAAAGGTTATAAAGGTTAGATTGGACAGTTGGCACCCAATTGTATATTATACATCAAATCCTTTTATTAGGGTTTGTTAAGGCTTATTATACAACAGCCCTTTATGTAAATAGAAAGGTACAGGATATATAATGAAATTTACACATCTACATCTACATACAGAATATAGTCTTCTGGATGGCTCCGGTAAAATTAAAGAGATGGTAGCCAGAGCAAAAGAATTAGGCATGGACAGTATTGCCATTACTGACCATGGAGTAATGTATGGTGTTATTGATTTCTATCGTGCCTGCCTTGCAGAAGGAATGAGACCCATTATTGGATGTGAAGTTTATGTAGCACCTAATTCCAGGTATGATAGAGAAAATTCATCTTCAGAAGACAGGTATAACCACTTGGTATTATTGGCTGAGAATAATACTGGTTACTCTAATTTAATGAAAATAGTCTCTGCAGGATTTATAGAGGGATTTTATTATAAACCAAGAGTAGATTATGAAGTACTATCCAAATATAAGGAAGGCATCATTGCTTTAAGTGCCTGTTTGGGAGGAGAAGTTGCCAGTAATATCCGCAGAGGATTTTATGAAGAAGGTAAAAAAGCTGCCTTGCGCCTAAGAGATATATTTGGTGAAAACAATTTCTTCCTAGAGCTGCAAGATCATGGTTTACCGGAACAAAAACAAGTAAACCAGGCATTGATGCGGATGCATAGTGAAACAGGCATACCATTAGTGGTTACTAACGATGTCCATTATACTTTAGAAAGTGATGCCCAGGCACATGATATTTTATTATGTATTCAAACCCAGAAAAAAGTTACCGATGAAAATAGAATGCGTTATGAAGGCGGCCAGTACTTTATAAAATCACCGGAAGAAATGGAAGCCTTATTTCCTTATGCCAAAGAGGCTTTAGAAAATACGCAGAAAATTGCAGAACGATGCCATGTTGAAATTGAATTTGGTGAATATAAACTTCCTAAATATGATGTTCCCCATGGTTTTACAGCATTAGAGTATCTGCAGAAACTCTGTAAAGAGGGCTTAGTGAAACGATATGGTAATCCTTCTGATGAGTTAAAACAAAGGCTGGAGTATGAAATCGAAACCATAAGAAGTATGGGATTTGTAGAATACTTTCTAATTGTATGGGATTTTATTAAATATGCCAAAGACAATGATATTATGGTAGGACCGGGACGAGGCAGTGCTGCAGGAAGTATCGTATCTTATTGTTTAGAGATTACTAACATTGACCCAATAAAGTATAATCTGTTGTTTGAGCGTTTTCTAAACCCAGAGCGGCTGACCATGCCTGATATTGATATTGATTTCTGTTTTGAAAGAAGGCAGGAAGTAATTGATTATGTAGTACGAAAATACGGAAAAGACCGAGTGGTTCAAATCGTAACCTTTGGAACCATGGCAGCCAGAGCGGCTATACGAGATGTGGGCAGGGCTTTAGACATTCCCTATGCTCAGGTTGATGCAGTTGCAAAGATGATACCAACCGAAATAGGCATTAATATTAAAAAAGCTCTGGACATAAATCCGGAGTTAAAGAATCTATACGATAATGACGAACAAATTAAGTATTTAATTGATATGTCTTTACGTTTAGAGGGATTGCCAAGACATACCTCCATGCATGCAGCAGGTGTTGTTATAAGTAAAGCGCCTGTAGTAGAATATGTACCATTATCCAGAGCTTCTGATGACTCTATTACTACCCAGTTTACTATGACTACCCTAGAGGAATTGGGCTTATTAAAAATGGACTTTTTAGGACTTAGAACCTTAACGGTTATTCAGAATGCGGTAAGATTGGTAAATGAAAAACTGGACAATGCTCACAAAATCAATATAGACCAGATTGATTTTAATGATAAAAATGTATTTAACTTAATTTCTTCTGGTAAAACAGATGGCATTTTTCAGTTGGAAAGTTCCGGAATGAAAAACTTTATGAAGGAATTAAAGCCTAGAAATATAGAGGATGTTATTGCGGGCATTTCTTTGTACCGCCCAGGTCCAATGGACTTTATACCAAAGTACATTAAGGGTAAGAACGAACCGGAATCCATTGTATATGAATGTCCGCAGTTAGAGCCAATTCTATCTCCAACCTATGGCTGTATCGTATATCAGGAGCAGGTTATGCAAATCGTGCGAGACCTTGCAGGCTACAGTTATGGCAGAAGTGACTTGGTGCGTCGTGCCATGTCTAAGAAGAAAGCCTCTGTTATGGAAAAAGAACGTAAGAACTTTGTTTATGGTAATGAGGAAGAGAAAATACAAGGCTGTATTAACAATGGTATAACAGCAGAAATTGCTAATCATATTTTTGATGATATGGCAGACTTTGCAAAGTACGCTTTTAATAAGTCTCATGCTGCGGCATATGCGGTAGTTTCTTACCAAACAGCATATTTAAAATGTTACTATCCGGTGGAATTCATGGCAGCCCTTATGACTTCAGTAATCGATAATCCAGGAAAGGTAGCAGAATACATTTACACCTGCAGGCAGATGGGTATTGAAATTCTTCCTCCAGATATTAATGAAGGGTATAGTACATTCTCTGTTTCAAATGGAGCTATACGCTATGGGCTATCCGCCATTAAAGGCTTGGGAAAACCAGTAATTGAAGCAATCGTTCATGAACGTGAATCAAATGGAAAGTTTACCAGCCTTAAAGACTTTGCCACCAGATTATCTGGTAAGGAAGTAAATAAGAGAACCGTTGAAAGCTTTATTAAATCAGGCGCTTTTGATAGCCTTCCAGGGACCAGAAAACAATTAATGATGATATATATTCAGGTATTAGATGATATTTCCCAAGATAAGAAGAAAAATTTAACTGGTCAAATGTCATTTTTTGATTTAGTAGGAGAAGAAGAAAAAACCGACTATGAGAACAATATGCCGGATGTAGGGGAATATTCAACAGAACAGAAGCTTGCCTTGGAGAAAGAAGTCATGGGTATCTATGTTAGTGGCCATCCACTAGATCAATATGAAGGGCTGCTAAAAAAGAACATAACCAATTCTACTTTGGATTTTGCCGTTGACGAAGAATCCGGAGAAGCAAAAGTGAATGATGGTGCTTATGTAACAGTTGGAGGAATGATTTCTTCTAAAACGGTAAAAACTACAAAATATAATACTATGATGGCATTTATTACATTGGAGGATTTAGTAGGTACAGTAGAGATTATCGTATTCCCAAGGGATTATGAAAAATATAAAATCTTATTGCAAGAAGATAATAAAGTCTTCGTACGGGGTAAAGTAACCGTGGAGGAAGAGAAGCCTGCCAAGCTAATATGCGGCGATGTGATACCATTTGAAACAATCCCCAAAGAGGTATGGATTAAGTATCCTAATAAAGAAGATTTTGTTAAAGATGAACAAAGTTTATACCAAATATTAAGCCAATCTGATGGAGAGGATTCGGTTATTATATATTTAGAGTATGAAAAAGCAATAAAACATCTTCCAAAAAGTAAAAATATTAATGCAGAAGTAGAATTTATTAATAAATTGAAAGAAAAGTATGGAACTGGTAATATTCAAGTCATAGAAAAGAGTATTGAAAAAGCCTTAAGAATGCATTAGAATATAGACGATTATACCTAAATCACAATTCAAACAAACATTCTAGCAATAAAGTATATCACCTTAAATATACAGGAAAGAGGAAAATATGGCAAGTAAAGTTAGCACAATTGGTATATTAACAAGTGGTGGGGATGCACCAGGTATGAATGCTGCTATTAGAGCGGTAACAAGAACTGCCTTAGGATATGGCTTAAAGGTTAAGGGGATACGAAGAGGGTTTAATGGTTTATTAGAAGAAGATATTATTGATTTGGAAGGAAGAGATGTTTCCGATATTATACAAAGAGGGGGAACCATCCTATATACAGCAAGATGTAAGGAATTTGCCACAACAGAAGGCCAGGACAGAGGTGCTGAAGTTTGCCGGAAACACAATATTGATGGCTTAGTAGTAATAGGTGGTGACGGCTCTTTTAGAGGCGCAGGAAAGCTTGCTGAAAGAGGAATTAATACAGTAGGAATACCTGGAACCATTGACTTGGATATAGCTTGTACCGATTATTCAATTGGATTTGATACTGCTGTAAATACAGCTATGGAGGCAATTGATAAGGTTAGGGATACGTCCACTTCCCATGAAAGATGCAGTATTATAGAAGTTATGGGTAGAAATGCCGGATATATAGCATTATGGTGTGGTATTGCAAATGGAGCCGAAGACATTCTAATTGCCGAAAGATACGATCATGATGAAAAAAAGATTATAGACAATATTATCAGAAGAAAAGAAAACGGTAAGAAACACCATATTATTGTAAATGCAGAAGGTGTTGGTGATTCTTACGAAATGGCAAAAAGAATAGAAGAAGCTACTGAGATTGAAACAAGAGCTACCATTATTGGCCACATTCAAAGAGGTGGAAGTCCATCTTGCAGAGATAGAGTATATGCTTCAACTATGGGTGCCCATGCCGTTGACTTACTCTATAACGGTGCATCAAGACGTGTTGTAGCCCATAGAGATGGCAAATTTGTAGATATTGATATACAGGAAGCTTTGGCTATGACTAAAGATGTGGATCAATACTTATATGAATTATCTAAGAGATTATCAAGGTAAATAAAGAATTTTAATGGCTATTATAAAAACTTCCATTTTGAACTGTCATTCTGAATTGTTATTCGAAACTGTCATTCTGAGCCTAATTTAGCTTTGCTAAATTGGGCGAAGAATCTCATTTTAATATGGGATTCTTCGTGCATAATTCAGCAAGCTGAATTTGCTCTCAGAATGACATTTTTTATTTTGTAATAACCCCTTTTTATTTTATAACAGCCATTTTTTATTTTGTAACCGCCCTTTTTCAATCTTATAGGTTGCCTTAACAGGAGGGAAATGTTATCATAGTTAATTAATCCATTAAAAATAATGTAACACATTATTTTTAATAGTGAATATATATTTTAAGTATTGTATATATAATCTGGATTTTCGGAAAGACATGATGAGGATTCTTTGAAACGCTGATAAGTATTGGTATTCTTCTGAACTTTATTATCGTCACAATTTTGTTGTGACAAGGTGATGGTTTTTAAAAGATAAGTATCTATGCGGCTTGGCGAACTATTATCGTCATGTTTACGAGAATCTGGGGTATAAAATGGAGGAGTTATGAGCAGAAAAACTAAGAAATTTTTATCTTACTATAAACCATATTTAGGGCTTTTCCTGTCTGACATGTTTTGTGCCCTTCTGGTAGCAGCCATTACATTGATTTATCCATTGATTGTAAGGTACATAACTAACGATTTGCTGGTAAATTATGAAATCAGCAAGGCAATAAACACCATTATCAAGTTAGGATTTTTAATGCTTGGCTTAGCCATTTTAGAGATGATGTGCAACTTTTTTATAGCATACAAAGGACATATGATGGGAGCAAAGATGGAATATGATATGCGTAACGACATCTTTGAACATTACCAGAAATTATCTTTTAACTTTTATGATAATCAGAAAACCGGTCAATTAATGACGAGAATTACCCATGATTTATTTGATATTACAGAACTGTGCCATCATGGACCAGAAGATATAGTAATATCCATTATTAAGTTTCTGGGAGCCTTTATCATTTTAATTAATATTAATCTTCCATTAACGTTAATTGTATTCACTTTCTTGCCAATCATGTTTGTATTCGCATCTTACATGAAGAATAAAATGAACCGCGCTTTTAGAAAAAACAGAGAAAGAATTGCGGAGATTAATGCCCAGATAGAAGATAATTTGTCAGGAATTCGTGTGGTAAAATCCTTTGCTAACGAGAAGCAGGAACTGGACAAATTTTATGATGGAAATAAACGATTTGTAGAAAGCAAAAGGAACAGCTACTGGCAGATGGCTACCTTTCATTCTGGATTAGGACTATTTACAAACCTGATTAATGTTGCAGTAATTGTAGGCGGAAGCTTATTGATTGCAGGTGGCTCTATCGTAGTAAGTGACCTTTTAACTTTCTTACTCTATATTAATAATATTATAGAGCCTGTTAAAAAACTTATTAACTTTACAGAACAATTCCAGAATGGTATTACAGGTTTTGAACGATTTATGGAAGTTATGGATATAAATCCAGATATAGTTGATAAAAAGAATGCTATTGAATTAAAGAATGTGAAAGGTGATATTGAATTTAAAGATGTTTCCTTTAAATATAATGAAACTACTACCGATGTGTTCCATGATATTAATCTAAAAGTAGAAGCGGGAGAATATATTGCTTTAGTTGGGTCCTCTGGTGTAGGAAAAACGACTATGTGTAGCTTAATTCCAAGGTTCTATGAAGTGTCCAAAGGCTCTATAACATTGGATGGAACCGATGTACGGGATATTAAATTAAAGTCGCTTCGAAAGAATATTGGTATTGTGCAGCAGGACGTATATTTATTTGCTGGAACCGTTTTAGAGAATATCCGATATGGTAAATTAGATGCTACGGATGAAGAAATTATAGAAGCAGCTAAGAATGCCAATGCTCATGATTTTATCATGGAACTTCCAGATGGATATCATACTTACATTGGGCAACGAGGTGTAAAACTTTCAGGTGGTCAAAAGCAAAGATTAAGTATTGCCAGGGTATTCTTAAAGAATCCTCCTATTCTAATCTTTGATGAGGCTACTTCAGCATTAGATAACGAAAGTGAGAAAGTGGTACAGGAATCTTTAGAAAAGTTAGCTAAGAATAGAACCACCTTTGTAATTGCCCACAGATTATCCACCATTCGTAATGCAAAGGACATTATTGTGTTAACGGAAGAAGGAATTGCAGAAAGAGGTAATCACAAAGACTTATTAAATCAAAAGGGAATCTATGCAAATCTTTACGCTTTAACCCAAGCAAAACAGTAATGGTGAACTAAAAAGAGCAAACCTAAAAAGAGCAAACCTAAAAAGAGCAAACCTTAAAAGAGCAAACCTTAAAAAAGCTATCTTAAATGAGCTAAACAATATGTTCAACATAATAAAGGAGAGGACTATGAATAAGAAAATTGTATTTTTTGATGTAGATGGAACCTTATATTTGCCGGAGATAGGTGTACCCGATTCGGCAAAAGAGGCGATTGCTATGCTGATTGATAATGGGCATATCCCTATTATCTGTACAGGAAGAACAAGACCTATAATTCCAGACAACTTAATTGAATTAGGTTTTCAAGGAATTATAGCAGGGGCTGGTACTTATATTGAGTATGATGGAAAAGTAATTGAGAATCATGTGGTAGAAGAAGGATTAGTAAATGAAATCATGACATTTCTCCAGAAAAATAAAGTGAGATATATTTTGGAAGGACCAGAATACCTCTATTATGAGAAAAAAGACCAAGGTGAAGAATACAGCTATATTACAAGCCTATTTAAATTTTTTGGAGAAGACGTATTAAAAGCTTTGGACCCTGGAACCACCATACGTATGAATAAAATGTCATGTACCTTATCAGAAGAAACCAATCGAGAACTTGTTATGCCAAAACTAGAAAAGTATTTTCAACCTATTTATCACGGTAGTATGGAAATGTTTGAATTAGTACCTCTTGGAATCAATAAGGCAACCGGTATACAAAGATTGTTAAAGTATTTGAAATTAGACCAAAAAGACACTTTTGCATTTGGTGACAGTAACAACGATATTGAGATGTTAGAATATGTTGAGACAGGAATTGCAATGGGTAACAGCTATCCGGAAGTATTAGAAAGAACCAAGCATAAGACAAAATCTGTAAAAGAAGATGGAATTTATTTTGGATTAAAGAAATTTAACCTTATCTAGAAGGTTAAGGGACTGTTGCAACAGCCCCATGTCACTAATATCAATGTAGTATTAGTATGCATTCTCTTAAAAAACAAGTATCAGCAGGGTAAACTGTAACCGCAACAGCAATGAGGTTATGGTAAGTATTGCAGGTGGATTACGAATATCCGCTTCGACTACTCCTGAAATTACATATTTTTCATGGGAACTATTTTTTAGTTTACATCGTCAAATATTTAAGAGTATACTAATACTGCAGCGATTAATCTTATGTAGCGGATAAGCAAATTAAGTAGGAGATGAAGGCAGCCAATCCGCAAATAGCATATAGGGGGAAGAGTTCAATGTACGAGGAGAAACAACCTGTTTACGACATTGAAACCTTGATGAGACAATATGGCAATGATGTTTTGCGTACTGCATTTATGTATGTAAAAGATAGTCATTTGGCAGAAGATATTTTTCAAGATGTATTCATTAAAGTAAACAAAAATCTCAGTACCTTTCAAGGTAATAGCAGTATTAAGACTTGGATTATTCGAATCACCATTAATACATGCAAGGATTATTTAAAAAGTGCATGGAATCAAAAAGTAGTACCTATGACAGAATATGAGGAAAATACTATCCATACGGATGAGGATTACACAGCAGTAGAACAACAAGACCAGAATCAGATGATTCGCGAGACGGTTTTGAAATTACCAGACAAATATAAAGATATTATTTTATGTGTTTATTTTCAAGATATGACAATTAATGAAGCAGCAAATATATTAAAGATTGCGGAAGGAACAGCCAAAAGCCGCTTATCAAGGGCAAAAGAGAAACTAAAAAATTGTTTAGAAGGGAGGTTATAAGATGGATTTCCATAAAAAGGAGTTTAAAAATCAACAAAGGAATGGAAATGGTTCTATGGAAGAAGACAAGAGTTACTCAGAGAATCACTTAGAGAAAGAAATGAATATAGACTATGATATTATTCATTTAAAGGACCATCTTAATGCTTCTTTTATCAAAGATAATATTGTAGTTTCGGAAGAGCTGATTCAAAAGACATTACAAGCAATCCAATCTGGCAAGTCTCCTTTAACAGCAGAAAATGACTACCAAGAGGAAAATGGTAAGGCTGTATATGAAGATGATAAAAGTGAATATGACAATGACCACCAAGAGGAAAATGGTAAAGTCAAATATAAAGATGATAAAATGGAATATGACAATGACCACCAAGAGGAAAATGGTAAAGTCAAATATAAAGATGATAAAATCGATTATGAAAATAACTGCCAGGAAGAAAATGATAAAATTGAATATGAAAATGATAAGAAAAATAGAAGTTCTATCTTTAGGTTAGCTAGTATAGCAGCAGTGCTTCTGCTATTATTAGTTGGCTTAAATGTATTTAAATATTTACAATTTGGCAGCAAAAAAGATATGGCAGCAAAACAGGAAATAGCTTATGATACAACAGAATCAAGCATGGCAAATACGGAAGAATCCGTTCCGGAAAGCAAAGCTTTGGAGAAAGATGACAAGACTAAAGAAGCAAATGTGAACTCCATTGCCGCAGACAAAGCAGCACGAGAAGTACCTGAAGAAAACCCAGGTATTTCATCCTATAAAAGTACAGATGAATCTTCCCTTAAAGATGGTAAAAATGCGAAATCAGAAACACTAGAACCTAAGATGGAGGCGTTACCAGAAGGAAATATCTTTTTCTCTGATATTCTGCCTTTTACTGCAGACCAGGTAACTTCATTTACCATAATAAATAGTAAAGAGGAAGCCAAATCGTTTAAAGACCCGGAGAAAACGAAAGAATTCCTTCTTTTATTAAATGATTACCCATTGTTACTTATTGAAAATGAAGAAGACACTATGGAAGATTCATTAGATTACCAGATTAAGTTTACAACTAAGGATAATATATCATATACTATATTGGTAGGAAATGAAATTCAGTTAAAGACAGATGACAATAATAATGATATAATAAGATATTCCATTATGGGGAATGTAGACCAATTTAAGAGTAGATTAGGTGAATATAAGTAATATTGATAATCTTAAAATGAAAGCAAAGCTTTATAAAAGAGATTTCAAAATATATCTACCTTACAATAAGTAAAAAAAGAGTTTTTATTTAAATGCAAACTTGTCTTTAAGTAAAGAATTTTTATTTAAATAGAAACTTATCTTGTAAAAAATTTGAGAAAAACTTTATAAAATCTACAACCCTAGGATTAATTATAAAAACTAGGAGGATATAAAATGAGTCCAATTTTAATGGCTTTCTTAGGAGGACTTGTTACTTGGGGCGTAACAGCAGCGGGAGCTGCCATGGTCTTCTTTTTTAAAGAAATAAAACCGAAAACCTTAAATCTTATGTTAGGTTTTGCATCCGGCATTATGTTAGCAGCTTCTTTTTGGTCCTTATTATTACCGGCATTGGAATTATCGGTAAATTCACCGGTTCCTTGGCTTCCAGTAGTGGGAGGTTTTGGACTAGGCGGATTGTTCCTGTTTGGCGCAGATAAATTTTTCCCTCATGTCCATCATGTTGAAGATGAACCTAGAGGAGGAATAAGTAAAAAATCAAGGGATACCATACGTCGCAGCATATTATTAGTTACAGCAATTACTCTTCATAACATTCCGGAGGGCTTATCTTATGGTGTTGCATTTGGTTCCGTAGGAACTGTAGATAAAGCTACCATAGCAGGTGCTGTTACTCTTGTTATTGGTATAGCATTACAGAACTTCCCAGAAGGTGCTGCTGTATCCATACCATTACGAAGAGATGGACATTCCAGATTAAAAAGCTTTTTCTATGGTCAGGCGTCAGGAATAGTTGAGCCCATTGCAGCTGTATTTGGGGCATTATTGGCGAGCAGTTTCAGATCAATTTTACCATATGCATTATCCTTTGCAGCTGGTGCCATGATATTTGTAGTAGTGGAAGAGCTGATTCCAGAAGCACAAAATGATTCTCACCTTTATGGACATGCAGCAACCATCGGAACGCTGATAGGCTTTATGGTAATGACAACGTTAGATATAGCTTTGGGATAAAAAAATAACCGGCTATTACTCATAAGTTGAGTTAGTCGGTTATTATTATTTCTTAATTTTATTGTTCCGTTTCCGGTTCATCTGTAGCAGCTTCATCAGATGTAAAATTAATGGATACATATTCACGAGTATCCTTTTTTTCAACTTCTGGTGATTCCTCATCATCTGCATCGAAATCTTCAAACTCATCTTCAAACTCATCAAATTCATCAGAAGAGTCTTTGTTGATTAAATTTTTGTAAACATAGTAAGCTCCACATGCTAATGTTGCAAGGGAAATAGTTCCAAATAAGAATTTACAGAATTTCTTCATATCATCATACTTCCTTTCACCTTATCAGTATATGCAATTACTGACAGTTATTATACTCTTTTGATTCGGATTCTACGCTGTTATAGTGTCATTATAAGCCAATTCTATGTAAAAGGGAAGTAAAAAAAGTGTAAAATTATTATTAAGCAATTGACAAAATCTAAAATAATTTGTAGACTGAAAAAAATCGCCCCCTCGTTTTCTTGTAAAAGGGTACGTAGTTGGGAGAAAATTATGCAATATAAAAAAGTAAAAAAAGGAATATTTAAATCCAGACCCAATCGATTTATCGCTTTCGTCATGATAGATGGAGTGGTAGAAACCTGCCATGTAAAAAATACTGGACGTTGTAAGGAACTGCTAATTCCTGGCGTCACAGTTTATTTAGAAGAACATAACAATCCAAAAAGGAAAACAAAATATTCTGTAATTGGTGTTCAAAAGGGCAGCCGAATGATTAACATGGATTCACAAGCACCAAATAAAGTAGTTTATGAGTGGCTTCAGTCTGGTGGATTATTTCCGGATATTAAATTAATAAAACCGGAAAAAACATATGGTAATTCAAGGTTTGATTTCTATGTTGAGACAAGGAACAAACAGATTTTTATAGAAGTAAAAGGTGTAACTCTTGAAGAAGATGGTATAGTCAGGTTCCCAGATGCACCTACGGAAAGAGGGCTCAAGCATATTAATGGACTTATTTCCTGTATCAGCGAAGGCTATGAAGCATATATTATTTTTGTGATTCAGATGAAGGATGTAAAATATTTTGAACCTAATGATATAACCCACCCTGCATTTGGTGAAGCTCTAAGAGAAGCAGAGAAAAAAGGTGTCCATATTCTTGCCCTGGACTGTGATGTTGAAATAAATAAATTAAATATACGAAAAAATGTTATGGTAAAATTATAATAATTTTATACAATCAACCCAAAGAGCTAGTATATGGGCGTCGAAACTTAGACATTTAATCCCCCATTATATATAGAACATAAAAATATTTTACAAAAGAAAGAGGGATCATTATGTTTGAAATGAAAGAAGAATATTACTTAGGTATTAAACAAATTGATGAGGAGCATAAAGAATTATTCCGTATTGCAAGGTCTGCATATGATGTTTTCAAAGATGAGTTTATTCCGGACAAATTTGACCACATTGTAGAAATAATCAATGAGTTAAAGGACTATGCAGAATTTCATTTTGCTAATGAAGAAGCATATATGAAGAAGATTGGATACAAAAGACTTTTTAGTCAGATTATTGATCATGAGCAATTTATGGAAAAGTTCAATAGTATCGATTTAGAACAAGTCGACAAAAAACAAACAGAAGTGTTATTAGATATTCTAACCTTTGTTGGGAACTGGCTAGCTGAACATATACTGGTAAAGGATAAATTGATTGGTAAAAATGAATAAGTAATTGTAAGGAAACTCCGAGCAAGTTTTGTCATTCTGAGAGCTTTAGCTCGAAGAATCCCTACTTTAAAATGAGATTCTTCGAGCTAAAGCTCTCAGAATGACAAGGTATGCCCAGAATGGCAAGGACTGCTCAGAACGGAAAAGTTTTACACAAAATCATTTATAAAAACTTTATGAATTTAATAAATAAAATATAAATTATGCAAGTTGTAAAATATACAAAATAATAGTATAATAGATGGGATTTAGTAAATATTAGATGTATCAAAGTGAATTGAGTAGGGGAAAGGGAGAGATAAATTGAACATAGCTTTATTTACTGATACGTATTATCCAGAAATTAACGGAGTAGCAAATTCTGTTTATATACTAAAAAAAGAATTGGAGCAAATCGGGCATACTGTTTATGTATTTACAACAACAACGCCAGGTTCACCAGAGTATGAACATAACGTATTTCGAGTGCCTAGTATACCATTTGCATTAATTACAGAAAGAAGAGTAGGAGTATTTTATCAGCCCAAACTGGTTTCCATTATAAAGAAATTAGATTTAGACATAATCCATACCCATACAGAATTCTCTTTAGGCATATTTGGACGGATTATGGCAAGAGATTTAAGATTGCCTATGGTGCATACCTACCATACCATATATGAAGATTATACCCATTATTTAACTCATTTTAAGACTTTGGATCGAAGAGCTAAGGCGTTAGCCAGGGTCTTTACTAAAATGTGTTGTAATACAGTTGAGCAGGTTATTGTACCAACTCAGAAAGTAAAAGATTTATTATTAACATATAGTGTCCATAAAGAGATTAGTATAGTACCTACTGGCGTAGATCTTAAAAAGTTTAATCCTGCCCTTTATTCCAAAGAAGATGTACTGGAATTAAAAAGGCAATATAATATTCAGGAACAGGATAAAGTAATGCTTTATTTAGGTCGTGTTTCCAAGGAAAAAAATATTGATGAAATTATAGAAGCAATGCCGGAATATTTGAGCAAGAGAGAAAATGTAAAATTCGTTATTGTAGGCAGTGGACCTGAGATGGATAAATTAAAAGAAAAGGTAACGGAAAGGAATCTGGAACACAGAATTCTATTTACCGGAGCACAGCCTTGGGATAATATTGGATTATTTTATCAAATGGGCGATGTATTTGTAAGTGGCTCTACCAGTGAAACTCAAGGTCTAACTTATATTGAAGCCATGGCAGCAGGGCTTCCCGTTGTAGCAAGGCGTGACAGATGCTTAGATGACATTCTTGTTCAAGGATGGAACGGATATGATTTTGTAGATCGGAAAGGATTGTTGGAAGGGCTGGATGCGGTGCTGTTTGGTACAGACAATATACCATATGGTGAAAATGCTAGGATAAATGTACAAAAACTGTCTACAGAAGCATTTGCAAGAAATGTAGAAAAGGTTTATGAAGAAGTTATGAAACGAGATGCCATATCGAAGAAACGAGAAGAATATGAATCTAAAAAAATAAGACGATTATTTCATAGATAGGGGTAATTCATGAACTTACTTACAGTATCGCTTTTAGTAATGGGTGTATTTTGCATCCTGTACTTTGTTACGATTTTATTGTATACCGGTCCCCAATCTGCATTTTTGTGGTTTTGGATTGTAACTGGAACTATCTTAATTGTTGCAGCCTCCATTTGCACTTTTATGGACTCCAATAAAATAATTACTCCAATATATATAAAACTGGCGGTAGTGGTTCCCTTATTCTTAGGTGCAGTAATCTTTATTATAATAGAAATACGGATTATTTCAGCTGGCAATAAAAAAGTCAGCACCTGGGCAGGATATGTAATTGTATTAGGTGCCCAAGTAAAAGGGAAGGCATTATCCAAAACTCTCAAAAGCCGGCTGGATACAGCCTGCCAATATCTTAGGGTGAATAACAAGGCAAAAGTTATCGTATCTGGCGGGCAGGGAAATGGAGAAGATATATCAGAAGCAGAAGCCATGAGCAATTACCTTAAGGAGCAAGGAATCCAGCCATACCGGATAATAAAAGAGGACCAATCTACAAATACTTATGAAAACATTAAATTCAGCAGAAAGTATCTAAAAGGAGAAAATCCTTTAAAAGTGGAAAATTCTTTAAGAGGAGAAAATCCTTTAAAAAAGGAAAATTCTTTAAAAGAAGAAATGCCTTTGGTTATATTGGTTACAAGTAATTTTCATGTATATCGGGCTATCAACATTGCGAAAAAACAAGGTCTAAAGGTACAAGGACTGGGAGCACCTGTTGATGACATACTGGCATTGAACTATTATATTCGGGAATTTTTTGCAGTAGTAAAAGACAGGCTGTTTGGAAATATATAATGATTACCGTTCAGCTTGTGGCATATAATGAATGAATTATTTTACAACATTACGGTTATTTTACTCTTGACAAAGAGTTTTGCAATGATATAATGAAAATTAATTAAAAATTATAAACACCTAATACGTTGAAGAGACGAGTAAGATGTGGAATATTACAGAGAGAGATATATTTGCTGAGAATATCTTAATAGGAATCATCTGAAGACTACCTCTGAGTGACCCTAATCCGGTCCGTTGATTACGTTATAATCAGAAAGAAGCGGGTAATTATATATTACCAATGAGGGTGGAACCGCGAGTGAATAGATACTCGTCCCTTTCGATTTACTATAAAGTAATTCGAAAGAGACGGGTTTTTTTATTTTTGAATATAATTAACGTCTTTTTCGAAGAAATCATGAAAGAAGAACAAGTTAACAGAAAACAGGTTAATAGGAGAATAGTTTGAAAGAATGATTTTCATCAACCTGAGTTTGAAAGGAGCATGTTTAACATGAAGATAACATTAAAAGATGGATCAGTAAAAGAGTATGCAGATAGTATGTCCATTATAGATATTGCAAAGGACATAAGTGAAGGACTTGCCAGAATGGCATGTGCCGGTGAAGTAAATGGTAAAGTTGTGGATTTAAGAACTATAATAGACAAAGATTGTGAATTAAGTATATTAACCTTTCATGATGAAGCTGGTAAAGCAGCCTATAGACATACAACTTCTCATGTGTTAGCAGAAGCAGTTAAAAGACTGTATCCAAATGCAAAACTTGCAATAGGACCTTCCATTGATACTGGTTTCTACTATGATTTTGATTTAGAACCACTTGATAGAAATGCACTTGATAATCTGGAAAAAGAAATGAAAAAGATTATCAAAGAAGGCGCCGAACTGGAAAGATTTACTCTGCCAAGAGCAGAAGCAATTCAGTTCATGAAAGATAAAAATGAACCATACAAGGTTGAATTAATTGAAGACCTTCCTGAGGATTCCATTATTTCTTTCTACAGACAAGGTGATTTTGTTGACTTATGTGCAGGTCCTCACTTAATGAGCACTAAGAATATTAAAGCTATTAAGCTAATCTCTTCCTCAGGTGCTTACTGGAGAGGCAGTGAGAAAAACAAGATGCTTACCAGAGTTTATGGTACTGCATTTACTAAGAATGCAGATTTAGAGGAATATCTGGTTTATTTAGAGAATATAAAGAAACGTGACCATAACAAATTAGGCCGTGAAATGGAGTTATTTACAACAGTTGATGTTATTGGTCAAGGTCTTCCTCTATTAATGCCAAAGGGTGCAAGAATTGTTCAGACTCTCCAAAGATGGATTGAAGATGAAGAAGAAAAACGTGGCTATATGTTAACCAAAACACCTTTAATGGCAAAGAGTGATTTATATAAAATATCCGGACATTGGGACCATTACAAAGAAGGTATGTTTATACTTGGCGATGAAGAAAAGGATGAGGAAGTATTTGCCCTTCGTCCAATGACCTGTCCATTCCAATATTACGTTTATAAAGATAGTCAGAAGAGCTATAGAGATCTTCCATGTAGATATGGTGAAACTTCTACTTTATTTAGAAATGAGGATTCTGGTGAAATGCATGGGCTCATTCGTGTTAGACAGTTTACGATATCAGAAGGTCATATTATCTGTACACCGGAACAGGTGGAAGAAGAAATCAGGGGCTGCGTAGATTTAATTCATTACACTACAAAAACTCTTGGTATCGCTGATAAATTAACTTACCGTTTCTCCAAATGGGATCCAAATAATAAAGATAAATATATAGGAACAGAAGAAGAATGGGAAAAAAATCAGGATACTATGAGAAAAATTCTTGAGCATATGAATATTTCTTTTGTTGAAGCAGAAGGTGAAGCAGCATTCTACGGACCAAAGTTAGATGTTCAGTTTAAGAATGTATATGGAAAAGAAGATACGATTATCACAGTTCAATTGGATAATTCCATAGCAGAAAAATTCGATATGTACTATGTTGATAAAGATGGCGAAAAGAAACGTCCTTATATTATTCATAGAACTTCCGTAGGATGTTATGAAAGAACTCTTGCCATGTTAATAGAGCAATATGCAGGATTATTCCCAACCTGGTTATGTCCGGAACAAGTAAGGGTACTTCCTATTTCTGAAAAATATCATAATTATGCTAATAAAGTGGCATCAGAATTAAGAGCAAACGGAGTTAGATGCACAGTAGATGAACGTGCAGAAAAGATAGGTTATAAGATTCGTGAAACAAGAATGGACCGTGTACCATATATGTTAGTTGTTGGACAGAAGGAAGAAGAAGAGAATCTTGTATCCGTAAGAAGCCGCTTCCTTGGAGACGAAGGACAAAAATCACTGGATATCTTTATTAATGATATTTGTAAAGAAATCAGGACAAAAGAGATTAAAAAAATTGAAGTAGAAGAGCAAAAGTAATAAAAAGATTTACTGTATATTAATATGGACCCTATAGAATAGATAGTTAGAAAAAAGAATTATAAAGAAAAGTTCATTTCCGGCTCTATTCTATAGGTTTTTATATATCCTTATGATTTAAGTATCTGTTTCACTCTCTAATTCACAAATTACCATTACAAATCCTTGACAAATACCATACATTATTATACGATTAAATAGTTTTGAATGAATACTATTGGATAGAATATAGATTAGATTACACAAGTAATATACCAAGGCATTCTATGGGAAAGATTGTGCCAGCGGCTTATTATTACTTGAGACAGATATAGTTTGGAGGATTATTTTGGTTGATTATACGAAGGAAATAGAAAAAAGAAGGACATTTGCAATTATATCCCATCCGGATGCTGGTAAAACAACTTTAACAGAGAAGCTGTTACTTTATGGTGGGGCAATAAACCTTGCAGGTTCTGTAAAAGCTAAGAAGACGGCTAAACATGCTGTTTCCGACTGGATGGAAATAGAAAAGCAGCGTGGTATTTCTGTTACGTCTTCCGTTATGCAATTTAATTATGGAGATTATTGTATTAACATATTGGATACACCGGGACATCAGGATTTCTCAGAAGATACCTACCGTACTTTAATGGCAGCGGATTCTGCAGTTATGGTTATAGATGCTTCCAAAGGTGTTGAAACACAAACAAAAAAATTATTTAAAGTTTGTGTTATGCGTAATATACCTATCTTTACTTTTATTAATAAGATGGACCGGGAAGCAAGGGACACATTTGAATTATTAGATGATATAGAAACGGTCCTTGGAATTCAGACTTGTCCAATCAACTGGCCAATTGGTTCTGGTAAGAATTTTAAGGGTGTATATGATAGGGAAACCAAACACATTTCCCGTTTCTTTGCAGCCAATAATGGTCAAAAAGCAGTTGATACCATTGAAGTAGAAATAGGAGATGAAAAGCTGGATACTCTCATCGGAAAAGAAAATCATGCTGTTCTTGCTGATGAAATTGAATTATTAGATGGTGCCAGCAGTAAATTTGATTTGGATTTAGTCCGTAAAGGAAAATTAACACCAGTGTTCTTTGGCTCTGCCTTAACCAACTTTGGTGTAGAAACCTTTTTAAAACATTTTCTTAACATGACAACTGCACCATTGCCTAGAAACTCCAATGAAGGTATTATTGATCCCATTAAGAATGATTTTTCTGCTTTTGTGTTTAAGATTCAGGCAAATATGAATAAAGCTCATAGGGACCGAATTGCATTTATGAGAATTTGTTCTGGTAAATTTGAGGCAGGAATGGAAGTAAATCATATTCAAGGTGGTAAAAAAATGAGACTATCTCAGCCACAGCAGTTAATGGCACAAGAGAGAAAAATCATAGAAGAAGCCTATGCAGGAGATATTATTGGAGTATTCGATCCAGGCATATTTTCCATTGGTGATACTTTGTGCATGCCGGACCAAAAGTTTGCTTATGAGGGTATTCCGACTTTCTCCCCAGAACATTTTGCAAAAGTACGCCAAGTAGATACTATGAAAAGGAAGCAATTTATAAAGGGTATTTCTCAGATAGCCCAGGAAGGTGCCATTCAGATTTTTCAAGAATTTAATACTGGACTGGAAGAAATCATAGTTGGTGTAGTTGGTGTTCTTCAATTTGACGTATTAAAATTCAGGCTGGAATCCGAATATGGTGTAGAAATCCGCTTAGAGCCACTTGCCTTTGAACATATTAGGTGGATTGAGAATAAAGGAATTGACGTAAGTAAACTAAGTGTCACCTCTGATACGAAGAAGGTAAAGGATATGAAAGGTAATCCCTTATTATTATTTGTTCATAGTTGGAGTATACAGACAGTATTGGATAGAAACAAAGGGTTGAAATTATCCGAGTTTGGAAAAGAATAGAAAATATATCGGATGAATTCTACAGATGTTTCCCATTTACCTTAAGTTACGAAACAAGACTTAAGTATAATAAAGTAAAATAATTAAGAAAGATAAAATTTTATCTTGACAACTGCAATATAATATGGTAGACTATAAAAGCTTGTGAATCACTGATATATGAATTAGTGATGAGCGATAACAACAAAGCAGAGTATCCACTCTCACCTCAGCACTTGGTTGTGACTCTGGTTAATATTTCAAGATTATAGGATTATAACTGCGAACAATTATGTTTGCGTGAAATATAAATTCCTTAGTACTTATTGATTGATTCAGTAAGGAAGATAATCTAATTGAAACGTGGATGGACTTTGCTATCCACTTTTTTTATATTTAATAACAGAATAATCTTAGATTCAAACCTATGGAGGTGTACAACTATTAGCGATTTAATGATTAATGAGCAGATTAGAGACAAAGAAATCCGTGTAATTGGAGAAGAAGGAGAGCAGTTAGGCATTATGTCAGCCAAGGATGCTCTAAAACTTGCTAAAGAAGCAAATCTTGACTTAGTAAAGATTGCTCCAACAGCAAAACCACCTGTGTGCAAAATAATTGACTACGGTAAATACAGATATGAAATAGCCAGAAAAGAAAAAGAGGCTAAGAAGAAGCAGAAGGTTACGGATGTAAAAGAAATTCGTTTATCTCCAAACATTGATGCAAACGATCTTAATACGAAAGCAAATCAGGCTAGAAAATTTATCACAAAAGGTGATAAGGTTAAAGTTGCTCTTCGTTTCCGTGGTAGAGAAATGGCACATATGACATCCAGTAAACAGATTTTAGATGATTTCTATTCAAAGCTTGAGGATGTTGCGGCTGTTGAGAAACCAGCAAAATTAGAAGGAAGAAACATGATTATGTTTTTAACTGAAAAACGTTAATAGCATTTAACAATCTCAATCATAGCAACCCTATGATTTTTATTGAAAAATTTTCATAAATAATAAAAATAAGACAATTGGACAACCTGGCGGTGGAACCGCATAGGGGGATATTTAATTGTATCATAATTAAGGAGGAAATATCATGCCTAAGATTAAAACAAACAGGTCAGCAGCAAAGCGTTTCAAAAAAACAGGTTCCGGACAATTAAAGAGAATGAAAGCTTATAAAAGCCATATCTTAACTAAGAAATCTACTAAGAGAAAGAGAAATCTTAGAAAGGCAACTTTAGTTGGTCCAACAAAAGTAAAGAACATGAAGAAGATTATGCCATATCTATAAGATATTGGTGATAAGGAGGGAAATAGGACATGGCAAGAATTAAAGGCGGATTAAACGCAAGAAAAAAACATAATAGAACATTAAAACTGGCTAAAGGTTATAGAGGAGCCAGATCTAAACAATATAGAGTAGCAAAACAATCTGTAATGAGAGCTTTAACTTCCTCATTCGCTGGCAGAAAAGAAAGAAAGAGACAATTCAGACAGTTATGGATTGCTAGAATTAATGCTGCAGCTAGAATAAATGGTCTTTCTTACAGCAAATTTATGTATGGATTAAAAGTTGCTGGTATAGAAGTTAACAGAAAGATGTTATCTGACATGGCTATTAACGATCCTGCAGGCTTCGCTTCTTTAGCTGAAGTTGCAAAATCTAAAATTGCTTAGTTGTTTATTTATATAAATTAAAATAAAAATCAGTATATTAATTTGCAAGAATTCGTTATAATTAAAATATTAGGCTTACTTCATAGGTAAACTATTTATAGTTTTCATGGAGTAAGCCTTTCTTATTTTCTTTTACTCTATGATAGGGTATCAAAAGCCTCAAAACCTTTAAATGATGAATACATACATTGATATTCATCTCGCAACCTACCTTTGGCTTTTGATACCCAAATCATTCTATTCAATCACCCATATCAATTCTCTTGATGTCAAACTTAACATTTATGATAAGCCACATCTGATAGAAGAAGAACATAATGTTCCATATACCTATTCCGTGAATATCAAACTCTGGTAATAAACCTACCAAGGCTTCCATACTTCTTGCGTCCTTAAACCAAACGATATGTGGGGAAGGCGTATCGCCTTCATACATAAAAAAAGGTGCCTCAAAGTCTTTATTATAAAAAATGGTTGCTCCAACATCCCTGGCTAATTCAACTGCTGCAACACTACTGATGGAATTAGCCATGGAAACGCCCTCAATATAAGGAAGATGCCAGTCGTATCCTATAGTAGGTATCCCTATATTAATTTTATCCACAGGAATCATAGTAATTGCAAAATTTAATAAATCTTTAACTTCCTGAATAGGTGTCACTGCAACAGGTGGTCCAAAAGTATGCCCCCATTCATAGGATAAAAGCATAACTTTGTTAGCTTCCTCTGCTAAGGCTCTAAATTCCTGTACTTCATAAATGTATTCTGTTTGGAAAGTAAAGGGTGTTATAGTAACTGTTAGTTCATAACCTTCATTATTTAGGGAATCAGATAATAATTTAATGAAGGAAAGAAAATTTTCACGATCTTCATGTAATATATTTTGTGAATCTATGGTTAGCCCGTAATAACCCTTTGCTTTCATAATAGATAAGATATTATTAATTAATGTAATTTGAATACTTATATTATTGAAAATAACATGAGCAATTTCTTCACCGCTAGTACCTTGTGCAGTAAACGTGGATACAAGCATAATAGGAGCAACACCATAACCTTTTGCTATTTGTATAAGTTCCTCATCTTCTATATCGATGAGCTCTCCCTTTGGAGTTATTCTGTAGTTAAATATTGTGAGATAAGTCAGGTATGGTAATATTTTTCTAAGCAGTTTGTGATCAATAAATGGATAGGCATAACCATTAGTGGAAATCTTCATGATTTTTTCGTCTTCATACCGGATAACCAAAGGCTCACCTGGATAAATAAACTCTCTATCTGATAAATGGGGATTATTTCTTAATAATTCCATTAAGGTAATTCCATGTGCGTCTGCAATGCCTGCAAGAGTATCACCAGATTCAACGATATAAATTTCCTTTGGATATACAATAACAAGAGTCTGGCCAACTACTAAATCATAAGGAGCAGTTATTCCATTATCCTGAATTAATCGTTCAATGGGCACATTATAACTTTGTGCTATAGCAGAAATAGTTTCATCCTTTTGAACTATATGAATAAGCATAAAAACCTCAAGTTTTTATTATAATATATGTATTCTTTTATGAAAATTGAACCATATATTAGGATGTTTGTATAAGCTTCAATCAATTAGGGAGTTGAGAATGCATAAAGCACTTTGTTCTTAAGTGGAGCTTCGAACTATTAATTTGGTTGGTAAAATCACTTTTTTAGGAAGAAGATCATTTCCGTTTATACGATCTAATAGAAGATCAACGGCTACCATTCCTATTTCAAATGTTGGAACTTCCATAGTTGTTAACGGTGGATTTGAATATTTTGAAACCTCAATATTTGAGAGCCCAATGATAGCTACTTGGTCTGGAACAGATATTCCGTTGTTATATAAACTGCTAAGGGCTGCCATAGCCATCAAATCACTGGCAGCAAAAAATGCATCCGGATAATTATTAGTTTGGCACAAATGATTCATTTTCTCTATACAAATATCCTCATCCCACATGCAATCGATAATCCAGTCAGGATTTACAGATAGGCCTTCTGCATGCATGGTGGCATAATAGCCCTGATATCGCTGGCTTTCTTTAATGTTACCTTTTCTTCCGCTTCCACCAATAAAACCTATTTTCTTATGACCTCTTTCAATTAAGTGCTTCACTGCTAAAGTAGCGATGTTGTAATGGTCATATCCCACATTGTCAATTTCTCCCCTTTCGGTGTCAATACCAACAATATAAGGAACCTGATTATGAACAAATTCATAAGTTTCTTCATCTAAAGTTTCCATAAGTATTAAGCCAGTTATAGAATCACTAAAGGTACTGAATAAAGTCTTTTTATCCTCCAATTCAGCGCCTGTCCTAATGAAAGCTATATCATATCCTTTGCTGGATAGTCTATCCTCAATTCCAGATAATATGGACATAAAATATGGATCATTAAATTTTTTCTTTGTAACGCTTAAAACACAGCCTATCTTTATATTGGCTTTGTTATCACTATTAGATGCCTGACTTTTACTATTTGTACTTACTTTATAATTCAATTGATGAATAGCTTTCCATACTTTAGCACGGGTTTCGTCTGTCATTTTGTAAGTTGTATCGTTATTAATTACTCTGGATACAGATGCAATAGAAACGTTAGCTAAATTTGCAACATCTCTAATGGTGCTCATATAACGGATCCCCTCCTTACTGTTATTTATATTCATTTGTTTCGCTATATTTACGTATATTATATCATACAATTTAAATTGTTTCCTGTCAAGAATAACTATACATAATGAAATAGATAATGGAATAAAAAATATATTGTGAAAAATATACGAAATATTATTTACAAATGAAAAAATCAATGCTATAATAACAATAAATTTTAGTAAACAAACGTAACAAAATAACGTAAGACATAAATTTGAATACGTAAATGAGCTATTTTTAAAAATATGTACAATTTAACCTCATCAAGGAAGTCCACTGTTTCCGCAAGCTGGGCAACTCCAACTTTCGTATGCAGGGGCAACCCTACTTTGCAGACAGGGGGCGGACTTGCTTGTTTCAGTAAGATTTCGAGTTCCTGCTGAGATGTCAACTAGTGGCAATGAGGTTATGAGGAAGCAGCTTAAGCGGATAAACTTGCCGGCAAGAAGGGGGATATCCCTTTGATAATTGTAAGAAAGGAAATTCATGAAAGAGGTTCATTGTGTTATTTGCAGCAAAAAGGTGACAAACGATGAAGTTGCTATGAATGTGAAAGTTCTTGGTAAGCAACTTGGCACCATACGGTGTTATGATTGTCTGGCTTCAGTTATGAGTTGTAGTAAAACTAAGCTAATAGAATTATCGGAATATTATAAAAGTTCAGGATGCAATCTGTTTAAAATAAATTACTTATAATAGGGGTGAGAAGGTTATGAATAAGCAAGTTACAGTTTATCCGGCTATCATTGATTCAGTAATCACCAATCCTGGTATTGGCTTTATAGCTGCACCTGGATTAATGGGGGATATTGAAAAAGTATATGACAACCGGGGTAATGAAGTAGGAAAATATAAATTTACGGAAGATGGTAAAACATTTAACCATCCGGATAGTAAAGTATATTTCTGCAGCGTCAGATGGAATCAAATAGAGCATGAAAAAGGCTTCTATGATTGGAGGGTATTAGAGGATAAATTAGAATATGCAAAATCATTAGGATGTACAGCAGTGGTTCGGTGTTCTCCTTATGCCTTAAGCGAAGAAGAGGATATACCCAGATGGTTTAGAAGAGAGTGCCCGGATGAACCAGAGTTCCCTTTTTGGAGGGTGGATCCTAATACCACACCTTACATAGAGTACTGGAGTAATCTTGTAAAAGAATTTGCAAAACATTTTGATGGGAATCCCATTATCAGTTCTATAGATATGACAATCATCGGAGCATGGGGAGAAGGAGGAGGAACAGAGTTTTTAAAGGAAGAGGCAATTAAAAGTGTAACGGATGCCTACTTAGATGGATTTAAGATTACACCTCTTCAAGCACTTTTACATGATCCTTTGTCCCTTAAGATTATTAGGAATCGTAAAGCAAATGTTGGATTTCGAGTAGATTGTTTAGGGGATATGGGTGGATTCCATGGAGAAAAGTGGTCTCATATGTTGGATTTTTATCCAGAAAATATACAAAATTTTAATATGGAGTCTGCATGGGAAAAGGCACCTGTTCTATTTGAAGCATGCTGGCATATGAATGATTGGTACCATCAGGGCTGGGATATTGATTATATTATTAGGGAATCATTAAAATGGCACATATCTTCATTTAATAGCAAAGGGACTACAGTGCCGGAACCCTGGAAAGATAAAGTGATGGGCTGGATTAAGAAAATGGGATATCGCTTTGAACTTAGAAAGTTTACCTATGATAGCCTGGTAAAGCAAGGCCAGTTTCTAAATATCAAAGGCCTATGGGCTAATGTAGGTGTTGCTCCAATTTATAATCCATATACACTTGTAGTCAGACTGGTTGGCGAAGATAGAATACATACATTTAAAAGCAGGGAAGATATTCGTGGGTGGCTGCCGGATATGGATATTCTCTGGAAAGAAGGTTTTCTAATTCCGGATTCTATAATAGAAGGTACCTATAACCTGGAAATCGGAATTGAGACTGGAGTTAAAGAAATTGGAAATATAAAACTTGCCATTGCAGGTGAAGAAAATGGTTATTACCCAATGGGTAAAATCTTAATAGAAAGGAAATAGTGCTATGAATTTAAAATTAAATTATAAGGATTGTATTGATTATTGTGGGTTTGATCAACTACCAGTAGGAATTGAAGAAAAGTATGATACATACGAACCGGATCATAGTGAGAATTTAATAAATCGTGATTTTTTATACGGAATATTTGAACAGTATCATATTCCAAAGGATAAAAAAGAGCTTTTGTTATCTGCTTTGGAGGAAATAGAAAAGGATTCTGTACTATTTTATTTCACTAAGTTCTTAATAGATGATATGTGTTCTGCAAGGAATCGTTGTGATGAAGATTTTTATACCAATCTTACTCCTGGCTGTATGAAAAAACATGGCGACTTATACTCTTTTTTATTGTTACTTTCCTGTGTAATACCTTCCATGAAGTTAATGGAAAGCAGAGGAATACCTAAAGAGTATTATGAAAAAATTCCTCACCAGCCTATAAAAAATCAATTAGAGAAATTAGTAAAGAACAATGATACGAAAGTAAGTGATTTTCCATGGGATATGAATTTTTATACTTGTTCTATTTTCTTACTGGATCGATTCTTCTTTATTCCATACCGCTTTGAAGATGACTTTACTATGTTTCGCAACAAAAAAACTAACAAAGTCATTGCTTTAAGACATGCTGGGGAAGAATTCCGCAGGGATGGGCAACGAGATGGTATTAACGATGTATTTGATAAGTCCGGTAAATTTACTTCTGTATGGAATGAAAATGAGGACACTATTACTGCAAATAGAGTTAATCCAATGGGATTTGTAGAAAAGGAAACAACTACAATTATGAAAAAGGAATGGGATATAGCACTTGAAAAGGGAGATACTCTATTAGCCTTCCATATTCCTTCAGGACCTGGTTACACTCCGGAAAGAGTAAAAAACTCAATGAAAATTGCCATTGATTTTTATCAAAAGTATTTTCCCGAATTGCCCATTAAAGGATTTTGGAGTGAAAGCTGGTTATACGATACCAGGCTGTCATTAATATTGAATGAAAACAGCAATATTGTTCAGGTACAAAGACAATTTTATAATTACCCTATATTGGAAGGCGACAGTATGCTTCGGTATGAAGCCTTTGGAGATTGGAAATCAGATCCGGGCAATATTCCATTAAAGACATCATTACAAAAAGCAGCAGCAGAATATATGAAAAGTGGAAAACGATTTAATACTTTAAGCATGATAGTTATGAAAGAAGATGTTGATAAAATAGGAAGTATGCCATATATAACCAATGAAGATATGGAACATTTCAAAAAAATAGTAGATAGTCATTTACAATAGGAGGGAAAATGGGTATTTATTCGCTTGAGAATTACGAGAAGTATAAAACGAAAATAATCCGTCTTAAGCCAGAAAGTAAGACACCATCTAATTTTGGAATGGGCCAGATTCATTATATAAAACTTCCATGGACTTCCTTAGAACCAAGTCCGGGTGCATTTAATTTAGAGGTAATTATTAGAGAAATGGAAAAGGTAAAGAATCCAATTCTCGTGATAATCCCGGATATTCCCACATGGGTAAATAACCATGAATCAGATTACTTTGCAGCTCTTATAAGAAGGGTTGGAAGCTTTATTGGAGGAGACAGCAGGCTGGTTGGGGTTATTATATCAACAATAAATAATAGCAGGGCAGAATGGGATGCGTATATAGATTCTTTCGATCAAACCAGGATTTTTACCAATATAGAGAATAAGGCTTTCATAGAATATTTAAAAAATAATAATCGTGAATTTGGGCTTTTGGTAAAGTGCAGCGAAGAGAATTGGATAGATTGTTGTGAGGAGTTGGCAAATCAGGGTCTTCAACACTTGTGGAAAAGGAATCCAGTGTTAGTACATATTACAGATGATGCCTGTGGACCTAATATAAGCAGGGAAGTATATAGATGGCATGGGGGACTGACAAATAAGCAATTGGATTTGGGATATAACATAACTTTAAGAAGGGTTACTTATCCAGAGACAGTTTCAAGTAAGGGAGCATTACCACTTAGGCTTTGGTTTGTGAATAATGGAACTGCAAGAATATATCAGCGGTTTGTAGTAAAATTACAAATAAAACCCAAGGAATTGCAACAGTTTAGCCAAAAGAATTCTTCTTATGAATTGGCAATGAAAGCTAACACAGAATCATGGTCAATCGGCGATATTACTCATAATGAAATTATTCAATTACTAGGTATTGAACCGGGGATTTATACACTTTCTGTAGGACTTTTTTTACTAGATAATACACCCATTTATCTTAATAATGAAAATGTTAGGGCGAATGGATTTTGCGAGATTGGAACGGTTTGTATCGATAATAAGAAGCGAGATGAGCTTTTTAATATTTGGGATACCTATTATCCCGAAGGCTATTATCCTCTAGAGGACCCTCAAGCACCGGAAGAAGAGTAATAGCAGTAAAGCAGCAGGGTGCTAACAGAATCAGGATTAATGGACAGTTTTGGAGGAGTAATACCAGTAAATCCGCAGAGAATTAACAGAGTTGGGATTAATGGACAATTTTGGAAGAGTAATAACATAAAGCCACAGGTCGCAAAAAGAATCAGGATTAATGGGCAATTCCGGAAGAGTAATAATAATAAAGCAGCAGCGTACTAACAGAATCAGGATTAATGGACAATTCCGGAAGAAGAATAATACAAAGCAACAGAAAATAAAAAGGATATTTATGTTAATTAAATTAAAACAATTAGTGAAACAAATATATTTTAACGATAATGAACTAACAGAGCAGGAATATAAAAGTGGGCAAAAAAAGTTAATTCTTTCTGGCTTAACGGCTAATATTATTAACTTACTAACAACGGGAACTTTTTTAGTCGGTTATTTAAGTTATTTAGGAGCATCTGAAAGGTATATAGCCATAATAGGTGCAATCCCACAGCTAGGATGTATATTACAGATGTTTTCCCCTTATATTTTTGAAAGATTAAAACATAGAAAACTGTTAATTTGCATTTCCTGCTTTCTATTCCGTTTTTCCGTGGGAACCATCATCTTTGTACCTTACATATTACACGAAAAAGTATGGCGACTTATAGTAATTATGATGATTTATTCTTTTGCATATTTGGCTGCAGGCTTTGTTACACCAGGGCTTAGTAACTGGAATATGAGCATAACCCCTATTAACGGGAGAGGTAAGTTCCTTGCAATCAAAGATATTACGTCAATGTTTGGAGTTGCATTGGTTTCGTTAATTATTGGACGTATGTTAGATTATTATAAGATAAATAATAAGTATTTAGTAGGGTTTACAATTATTTTCCTCATTGCATTAGTAATGTCTATACTAGATTTTATACTTATATCCAGTATAAGAGAGCCAATAAGAATACAGCAGATATATAATACTTCTTTAATTCAAATGATTAGTAAGCCGTTAAAAGATGAATATTTTCGTAAAGTTATTTTATTTTTAAGTATTTGGTATTTTGCAGTTCAATTTTCAGTTACATTTATTCCTATATATATGGTTAATTCTCTTGAATTAAGTTACTCCTTTATTTCAGTATCAGGAATCTTGGCGAATATATTTGGAATGGTATCTATTTACTTGTGGGGTAATTTAGCAGATAGAACCTCATGGAATTTTTTATTAAAGGCAAGTGGAATTATTATTGCATTTTGCTATATGGGCTGGTCTTTAGTAACAGCGAATAATGCTTTTGTATTAGTTCCTATGTTTCAAATTTTGTTAACAGGAAGTAATGGAGCATTTAATATGGCAGCTACCAATATACAATATATTCATAGCCCAGAAAGCAGTAAAACTACATATTTAGGTGTAACCCAGTCAATTGCCTATGTTACCGGATTCTTTGGAGGAATTTCCGGAGCATTTGCTTCCCAATTGCTGAAAAACCTTAAAATAGAGTGGAAAGTAATTTCTTTAGGCAGTATACAAATGTTATTTTTAATTACAAGTCTTTTATTATTCGTAGCTTTAGGAAGCATTAAGATAAAGAAATAAAATGATGAGACTGTCAAAGTCCAAGGTAGGTTGCAAGATGAATGTCAATGTATTTTGACGTCTAATCATAAAATTTATTAAACCAGGAGGAAATAAGCGTGAAATTAGGATTAATTGGAGCAGGACAAAGAGGCATGATATATGCAGAGTATGCCTATAACAGTAAAAGAGGGGACATTGTAGCAGTAGTGGAACCTGATGATAAAAGAAGAAAGATGGCAGCAGAAAAATTCAATATACCCTTAGATAAACAATTTAAAACGGTTGAAGACTTTTATCAGTTAGGTAAAATATGTGATGCCATTATTATTGCATCTATGGATAGAGATCACTACAAACAATCTATGGCAGGGTTAGAACTAGGATATGATATTCTTTTAGAAAAACCGATTTCTCCAAGTCCTCTGGAATGTGTAAAAATACAGGAAAAAGCCCATGAAAAGAAATGCCATGTTATTGTTTGTCATGTTCTTCGTTACACCAACTTTTTTGCAGAACTAAAGAGGATAATAGACAGCAATGAACTTGGTAAAGTGATTACTATTCAACACAATGAAAATATCGGTAACTACCATATTGCCCATTCTTTTGTAAGGGGAAATTGGAGAAGAAGTGACTTAGCCAGTCCTTTGATTATGCAAAAATCATGTCATGACATGGATATTTTAACCTGGTTAGTAAATAGCAATGCAAAACGGATTTCATCTTATGGTGACTTAACTTATTTCAAAGAAGAAAATGCACCAAGAAATAGTTCAGATAGATGCTTAACCTGTAAAGCTGCCGGTGAATGTAGATTTGATGCCAAAAAAGCTTATCTGCCAGTAAGAGGACAGTGGCCGGCTACTGTGGTTAGTGAGGATCAGACAAAAGAAGGCTTACTAAAGGCATTAGAAACAAGTCCTTACGGACGCTGTGTATATCGCTGCGATAACGATGTATGTGATAATCAGGTATCTCTTATTGAATTTGAAAATGGTGTAACCGTCAGCTTTAATCTAAGTGGTTTTACCAATAGAATGTGCCGGACCATTAAAATAATGTGTGAGAACGGAGAAATAAGAGGAGATGATGGTTTAAATGTTATTGAAGTAACACATTTTGCTTCCAATGGAGTAGATGGTTATGAACAAAGAGTCATTCATCCAGGATCCGTAGAGGGTGGACATGGAGGCGGAGATACCGGATTGATGGAGGATTTCTTAGATATGCTGGAGACAAAGAGCGAGGATAGCAGGTCTTCCGTGGACAGATCCGTAGAAAGCCACATTATGGCATATGCAGCTGAGCAGGCAAGAGTCACTGGAGAAACCATTGATATACAATCATTAAAAGAAGAACTAAAAAGACGCTAAATCGCTATTGTTATTAAAAGGCGCTAAAGCGCCAGAATCGAGGTTATTATGAATTCGGTTGGAAGGTCATCGAAACCAGGTCGAAAAATAAGAAAAGATGGATTTCTTTATGAGATTAAGAAGAACAGAATTTTATATCTTATGTGTGTACCAGCGTTAATTATATTAATACTATTTTGTTACATACCTTTTGGTGGAGTATGGATGGCATTTACAGACTTTAATGTTTTGGATGGTATCTTTGGAAGTAAATTTGTTGGGTTAGATAATTTCAAGTTTTTCTTTTCTAAAAACAGTATGGGCTGGCAAGTTACCTATAATACCTTAGTTATTAACTTTTTTGGTATTATATTTGGAACAATTGTCCCGATTACCATAGCTATATTTTTAAATGAAATTAGAAATAAGACCTATAAGAAAGTTACCCAAAGTATGATGTTCTTCCCATATTTCCTTTCCTGGGTTGTAGTTGGTGCAATCATATATGGAATATTCTCAACAGATGTAGGCGTTGCTAACAACATGTTAAGATTCTTTGGAAAAGCGCCTATCAGCTGGTATTCAGAACCGAAGTATTGGAAAGAAATTATTATTATAGCTGATGTATGGAAATGGAGTGGTTATAATTCTATCATTTATTTGGCGGCAATGTCTAATTTTGATGCAAGTCTATATGAAGCGGCTAAGGTAGATGGTGCTAACAAATTTCAGCGTATCTTTTATTTAACCCTTCCAATGTTAAAACCTACAGTTGTAGTTTTGACATTAATGAGTATCGGACGAATTTTCTATGGAGACTTTGGAATGATTTACGGTATTGTTGGAAACAATCCAGTTTTAATTGATGAAGTTACCGTAATTGATACATATGTTTATCAGACAATGAGAACTTTAGGATTCTCCTATTCCACAGCCATAGGTTTGTTCCAATCCTTAATGGGATTAATACTTGTTACGGTTGCAAACAAGGTGGCTAAAAGAATAAACGAAGGAGAGGGGCTGTTCTAATGAATAAAAATAGACTGTTTAAGGATAAATTAGTAACGATTATTGCGTATTGTTTTATTGGATTGTTCGCTATTATATGTTTATATCCTCTAATATTAACTATTAGCGTATCCTTTTCATCAGAACAAGAAATAGCAAAGAATGGTTATTCCATCATCCCCCTGGATTTTACCTTTGATACCTATAAGTACATATTTATTAATAGCGGAAGTAAGATATTAAGATCCTATGGAGTAACAATATTTATAACCGTAGTAGGTACATTAGGGGCTATGCTGATTACCAGTATGATTGCATTTGCCATTTCTATAAAAAAATTAAAATATCGTAATATTATTGCATTTATCTGTAATTTTACAATTATATTTTCTGCAGGACTGATACCATGGTATATGGTATGCGTAAATTTTTATGGTTTAAAAAACAATATTTTAGCCCTAATCTTACCTTCCATCTTTAGCGTATGGAATATGTTTTTAATGCGAACATACTTTTCCAGCATACCCTCCTCACTTTATGAAGCGGCAGAGATTGATGGAGGAAATTACTTTACAATATTTATAAAGATTGCAATGCCTTTAAGTAAAACAGCCTTATTAACAGTTGGCTTAATGTATGCATTACAATATTGGAACGATTGGTGGAACTCTTTAATCTTTATTAATGATAAAAATCTGTTCCCACTACAGTATTATTTATACAGCATACTTTCCAATGTTAATGCAATCAGTTCTGGCCGGGTACCTTCAGGGGCAGCAGGTGGAATTGCTTTACCGGCAGAAACGGTAAAGATGGCTGTTACGGTAATTACCATCGGTCCAATCATCTTTCTTTATCCATTTGTTCAAAAGTACTTTGTTCAAGGTGTTATGATGGGTGCTGTAAAGGAGTAAATTCTGTGTATTATGCCTATAAAGGCATTTTATAAAATAATATTAAGGAGGATATTTTTTATGAAATCTAAAAAGTTACTTATTATTTTTGCAGTAATGATGCTGGCAATTTCTATGTTAGCAGGTTGTGGCAAAAAAGGGGGAAAAGGCAATCTTGAAACAGTTACAATCTTATATCCTGGTGAGGCAAGTGATAGGATGTCGGAATTCCTTAAAAATGAATTTGCTGAAAAAATGGCAAAAGACCTTGGATTAAAGGTTGAAGTTACCTTTGTACCTTGGGCTCAGTATTGGGAACAAAAAGATATTATGCTTGCAGCTAAAGAACCTATTGACCTTTACTGGGACGGTCTTCCTGATCTTGCAGCAATGGTAAATAAGAAACAAAGTATGGTATTGGATGATTTAATTAATAAGTATGGACAGGATATGCTTAAAGTTTTACCAGAGCAGCAGCTTCAAGGAGCAAAAATCGATGGTAAAATATATGGTATTCCATCTGCCTATGCACCATCCTCTGCTATGTTCCAATTAGTATGTGTTCGTCAGGATATATTAGAAGCAGTTGGAATGACAGATATTAAAACTGCAGATGATTTAAAAGAATTTGCTAAAAAAGCAAAAGAACAATTTCCTAATATGAAGGGACCTGCTGATGTTATATTTAAACCTTTAACCAGATATTTTGGGGATGAACAATATAACTGGATTGCTGCCGAAGATTTAGTCGTATTTGGCGAAGATACTAAAAAGGCATATAGCTATTTTGAAACAGAAGCATTTCAAAAGCTTGCCAAGTTTAATCAAAGTATGTATAAGGATGGATTATATACTGAAGATTTAACAATCAAATACAATGAAAGAGACTCCCGTATGCAGACTGGATTATATCTGTGGGTAGAGGGCTCTTTAGGTAAGGAAATGGAAATCATCAATACTGTTAAAGCAAATGCACCAGATGCAAGACTAAAGAGTTATCTATTAGCTCCTGAAAAACCTCGCTATATTACATCAACTGGTGGGGAAGTATTATGTATCCCTGTAACTGCACCAAACCCTGAAGGAGCAATGAAGTTCATTAACTGGCTTTATTCTTCACAGGAAAATTATTTATTTGCATTATACGGTGTTGAAGGAAAAGATTACGAAATTGTAGATGGAAGAATTAATAAACTCTCTTCAAATGAATTCTTCTATGAATGGATGTTTAGAAACCAGAATTATCAATTATTTACCCCAGATGTAGAACAAGAAAGTATTGATAACTATAAAAAGTGGGATGATGAAGCTATTGTATCAGATTCTTTAGGCTTCCGTTTTAATAACGAAAATGTAAAAGAAATAGAAACTGCCCTTAGAGAGGTTGCAGGAAAAGAATTATCAGCAATACGCTCTGGTTTTGTAGATTTTGATACGGAATATCCAAAAGCAATTCAGAAGTTAAAAGATGCTGGTATCGATGAATATGTAGCAGAAGTACAACGCCAGTTAGATGAGTTTTTAGCTAATAAAAAGTAATGAAAATAATGTCATTGTTATGAAAGCGTGTCATTCTGAGGCTGAAAGCATGTCATTACTATGAAAGAGTGTCATACTATGAGCCTGAAAGCATGTCACTGTTATGAAAGCATGTCATTCTGAGCAAAAATTCAACGAAGTTGAATTGGCGAAGAATCCCTTTCGTTTGCAGTGATGCTATTTAGCATTATAATTCTGGGCTTGAAATAATGTCATTCTGAGCCTAAAATCATGTCATTCTGAGCCTATAAGGCGAAGAATCCAATGAGATTCTTCGCCTTGCAGGCTCAGAATGACATATTTTTTTTGGCACTTGCAGGCTCAGAATAACATACTTTTTTGCCTCTTTGCCAAGTATTAAGGTATGATTCCCTTATAAGCCTCAATCCTTTTTGCCCTTTTTACGTTGTTTCACGCATTCTGTAAGTAAATACTCAATTTGACCATTGATGGAACGAAAATCATCTTCTGCCCAAGCAGCTAAATCCTGCCATAAGGACGATGATAATCGTAATAATATTTGTTTTTTATCTTTTTCTTTATTGTCCATTTATCATCATCCCAATCCGTTAATATGTGAAAGCATTGCCAGGTTGAACTGTGGTAATGCATTAATCATTTTTTAGTTCCATTATTAAGCTTATTAAAAATTCCACCTGAATTCAGGCTATTAAACTAATTAATATATAGAACCACTATTTACAATTGGCTGAGGATCTTTATTACCACAAAGAACAACTAGTAAATTACTTATCATAGCAGCCTTACGTTCTTCATCTAAATCTACAATGTGTTTTTCATTTAATTGTTCTAATGCCATATCCACCATGCCTACAGCACCTTCCACAATTAATTGTTTTGCTGCAACAATGGCAGAAGCTTGTTGCCTTTGTAACATTGCAGCTGCAATCTCAGGTGCATAAGATAGATTAGTAATTCTTGCCTCTACAATTTCAAGACCAGCAATATTTACTCTGGATTGAATCTCATCTTTTATTCTGTCTGCAACTTCTAAGCTGCTTCCTCTTAAGGATTTCTCCTCATCATTATCAAAAGAATCATAAGGATATAGGCGAACAATATCTCGTAGAGCGGAATCCGTTTGTATGGATAAGAACTCATTATAATTATCTACATTAAAGACTGCTTTTGCAGTATTAACAATCTTCCATATTACTACGACTCCAATTACAATTGGATTCCCTAACTGATCATTGATTTTTTGCTTTTCGTTATTTAAAGTCATTGCTTTTAAGGATATTTTTTTACTTATAAGTTGCGTTGTAGAAAAATTAATAGAAACTTTATCTTTTGCTACGGGTTCATTTGCACCTAAAGAACCAGAGGAGGTTGATTTAGAAGCGGGATTTACTGCGACACAGAAAGGATTTACAAAGAAAAACCCTTCACCTTTTAATGTTCCATAGTACTTACCAAACAAGGTTAAGACAAGAGCTTCATTTGGCTTTAAAACTTTCAGTCCTACATATAAAATAGGACCAACGATAAAGGAATAAAGGATTCCAACAACTAAAAGTATTACTCCAAGAAACATATTTGTCCCACCATTACTTAACAGAATGATGCCATAGATGAATGCTGCAATACCTAAAAGCATTAGTAGAGTATTTGCTACTAGTGAAAACATTCCGTTTTTTGCTTTTAAATCCTTTTCTTCATAATTCATAGCATTTTCTAAATTCTTATAGTCGGTTGACATAAAAAGACCCCTTTCTAATTTGAAATGAAAAAATAATGCAATATTACTATTTGCGCTTATAGTAATATTAAATACTGTTATGATATCAAAATGATATCATAACAGTATTATAGTATAAATTCAAAATATGTCAATACGTACCTATAAAAATTAAATATCTTTATCCGTTCTGTTACAAGTTCAACCTGTGGCACCCTATCTTCCTTTTGCGCAGAAATAGTATTGATTACTTAACTTAATGATTACTTTTATCATTGAAGAAATTCTGCCTTACTCAGATGCAAATTTTCTTCCTAAAATTAATATTTAAATAATTTTCCATAGCTTTGCCTGTCATCAATTATCAAGTCCACGTAAACCTTATTCTCTTCAACAAGATATATAAGCCATAGGTGTGACCAAAAAGTAATTGCCCTGTATTTGCCCGGAATATCTTCCAACTTACATCCGCAATTTACATTATACGTTAAAGAGTCAATAGCTTCATCATAGGAGTCAAGAAGATTTAAAACGCAATCTTCCCCGCTATTATTATAAAATTTGTCTGCGTAGAACATCAGTATGTTGTTAACGGCAGAACTAGCCTCAACATTAAACATTCTTTTTCTCCTTTATCCGTTTTCGAAGCTTTTCGCTTACTTCTTTTGCTGGAATGCCATCGGCACCGTTCTTCCGTTGCTCTGCAACATCAAGGAGCTGTTCTCGCAATTCCAGACGTTTCATCCTTTGGTCAAAAGAAGCAATATCCATTACCACTAAGTCGCCTTCTCCATTTTTCGTAAGGTAAACTGGTTCTCCTGTTTTTTTGCAGAGATCAGATATTTCATTATAATTTTGTCTTATCACCGCGGATGGTTTTATAATAGTTGCCATTACAATCAACACCTTTCATAGTAAAGTAGTATATATATAATATTAGAATTCTAATATTATTATACTATATCATTCTGCTATATCAAGGTTTATCTACTATGCTCTGGATCAAAATGCTGCTACTTATATGCATTAAAATTAATAATTGAAAAAATAGCATTTGTATATTACTATAATTATCAGGTAGGTAAAATACAAAATAGCCGAATGCTCCAGGTCTTGGGAACTTGTCTTTGCGTTATGTTTAAGGAGTAGCAGCAAAACTGAAAGCAAATATAGGAAGGAAGATAGAACTCCATGAGGCAATAGGAGATAATGAAAAAGTGAAGGAATATCAGGCAAGAATTGATAAATTTCAAGACGAGTTTTACAATACACAAAAGGATGATTACAGCAATGATGAACCCTTGCACTTTAGTGAACCTATTATCAAGGGCAAGAAGACATATCCCAATGATCCATGCCCTTGTGGAAGCGGAAAGAAATATAAGAGATGTTGTGGGAAATAAATATTATTTCAAATACATAATATGCATTATCCAATTGCATTCCCAGTTGCATCCCCAATGCAAAATAATGAGGCTTCCAGAGTTAGTTAAAACCCTGGAAGCCTTAATTTTACTTACTGCAGTCGAAGGGACTTGAACCCTCACCCAGTTTACCCGGACTAGAACCTGAATCTAGCGCGTATGCCAATTCCGCCACGACTGCTTATTCTACAGTATCCACAGTAGATTAATTAGGTTAATTACTCGTTAGATTACTGCGCTAGGATAGTATATCAAATAGACAAAGAGAAGTCAAGGGGAATTAAGAGAAATTAACAGAGAAATGAGCTAAAAATGGACAGTAGGTGGCGTTTGTATTGACATTGTTCACCTCCTTTTGATACAATAAGAACATGAAAGGAGCGTTGTATATGTCCAAGGTTGTAATGAGAATTGATGATGAATTAAAGAAAGACGCAGAAGAATTATTTAACGAACTGGGAATGAATATGACTACTGCTGTTACTGTGTTCATAAAGAAAGCAGTAAGGGAACGCAGAATACCTTTTGAAGTATCCGCCGATTATCCCAATGTGAGAACAAGGTCAGCTATTGAGGAAGTGGAAGGAATATCCAAAGACCCTAACAGAAAAACCTACAGCAGTGCCGAAGAAATGATGGAGGATATTTTAAAGGATGAAGTACAGGATTGATAAAACCACCGTCTTTGAAAAGGATGTTAAAAGGGCTACTAAGAGAGGCTATGACATAATCAACAAGTTGGCAAATGGAGAGGTACTGGGAAGCAAAGTATAAAGACCATGCTTTAAAAGGAGATTACAAAGGACACAGGGAATGTCATATAAGCCCCGATTGGTTACTTATTTACAAGATTTACGAAGATGTGCTGATATTAACACTTGTAGAAACAGGAAGCCACAGTGACTTATTTGGATAAAGGTAAATTCAGAAGCTTAACGGTTAATAGCTGTTAGGCTTCTTTTTTATCCCTGTCACTCTGCTATTGACAGCGGAGTACTGGACTCATAACTGAATTACCACTGGAATATAACAGGGATTATTACAGAAATATCTACTGTACTCTTCCTAATTTCTGCCTTACTGTAAACCTCACAGTATGACAGGAGAAAATACCGCTAATTTATCTGCTTTTTTATTAAATTCTCAGTTTTTTCTATATTACATCGACTTTGTTTCCTGATATAAGAAACCCTACTCTTACATCAGTAAGATTTATCTTGACAAATAAGTCTTACCGATGTAAGATTTAAGGACCAATAAGGTATGGAGGTAAATATGCAAAGACGAGGAAGAAACAGGAAAAGAAGAAGTATAAAAGTAATCATTGGTATTTTCAGTACTTTATTATTTTTTGTAATAGTAGTAATGGGAATTTCGCTAATAGAAAATAAAGTTGTAAAAATTGAAAATCAGAAAGAATCAAAAAATCCTGAGGAGTTGTTAAAAAGTCCTGAGGAATTGTTAAAGCTCTATTATGCCCACATTGCGGATAAAAAATATGAAGAAATGTATGGAATGCTAAATGAGCAAAGCCGTGAAAGTATTACCAAAGAAGCATTTGTTTTAAGAAATCAGAATATTTATGAAGGTATAGAGGCAACAGATATTCAGTTAGTGATAAATGAAATAACGGATACAGATGGAGGTACTGTTATCTCTTATAAGGTAACGATGAACACTCTGGCTGATAAAATTTCTTTTCTAAATCAGTCTGTATTTGAACCATGTAAAGAGGGTATTTATCCATATGGACTGGTTTGGCATGACAGTATGATTATACCGGAGTTAGCTGCTACAGACAAAGTCAGGGTATCTGAGCAGGTGGCAAAGCGAGGAGACATACTGGATCGAAATGGAGAAATACTTGCGGGAATGGGTACGGCATCTACTGTGGGGCTTGTTCCGGGAAAAATGAACGAGAATTACAGTGATGATATTAATAAATTGGCAGAACTTTTAAACATATCGGCAGAAAGTATAGAGAAGAAACTGAATGCCAAGTGGGTAAAAGAGGATTCCTTTGTTCCCATTAAGACAATTAAGAAACTGACCGAATTGGAGCAGATGCACGAATATTTAAGTGAAGAAACAATGGGTAAACAAGAATTACAGGCAGCCCTTTTAACGATTCCTGGTATTATGTTAACGGATACAGAAATTCGGGAATATCCACTAGGACCAGCGGCATCCCATCTGACAGGTTATTTACAGAAGGTAACAGCGGAAGATTTGGAGAAACATCAAGGGGAAGGATATAGCAAGAACAGCATGATTGGAAGAAGTGGCATAGAGAGTTTGTATGAAAAAGAATTGAAAGGGGAGAATGGACGCGAAATTGCAATTGTAGATGCAGAAGGAAATAAAAAAGTTATATTGGCTAGTGTTTTGAAAATAGACGGAAAAGATATACGTCTTACCATTGATTCAGAATTGCAGAGGCAACTGTACGAAAACTATTCAGAGGATAAAAGCTGTTCTATAGCAATGAATCCATATACTGGGGAGGTATTGGCATTAGTAAGCACCCCATCTTTTGACAGCAATGATTTTATATATGGGATGTCAGAGCAATTATGGAAGGATTTAAATGAGGATAGCCGCAATCCGCTTTATAACAGATTCCGGCAAAAAGTATGTCCCGGTTCTTCCTTTAAGCCTATCATTGCAGCAATAGGACTTGAAACAGGTGATATAGATCCCTATGAGGATTACGGAAACCATGGATTAAGTTGGCAGAAGGATAGCAGCTGGGGAAACTATTATGTAACAACTCTTCATGTGCATGAACCGGTTACTTTAGAAAATGCGATTATTTGTTCTGACAATATATATTTTGCAAAAGCCGCACTAAAAATCGGAAAAGAGAAGCTGAAGGAGGGATTGAACCGTTTAGGGTTCAATTCTAAAATTCCTTTTGAAATTTCAGTGGCAGAATCACAGTATTCTAATAATGGGGAAATAGAGTCAGAAATACAGCTGGCTGACAGTGGATATGGACAAGGGCAGGTTTTGGTAAATCCCATACATTTAGCAGCTTTATATACAGGTTTCGCAAACGCTGGGAACGTTATCAAACCATATCTGCTATACAAAGACCAGATACAGCCTGAGATATGGATAAAGGAAGCATATGCATCAGAATATGCAAATCAGATTAAAGCTGCAATGGAACAGGTGGTGAGTTCACCATATGGAACAGGACATAGTGCATACTTTGAGGACATTGTTCTGGCTGGAAAAACAGGAACGGCAGAAATTAAGCAATCGAAAGCAGATCAAAATGGAACGGAACTGGGATGGTTTGGAGTTTTTACTTCCAATCCGAATTCCTCTAAACCAATTTTGATCATGACCATGGCAGAAGATGTAAAAGGCAGAGGTGGCAGCGGCTATGTAGTAAAGAAAGACAAGCAGGTGCTTGATGCCTGGTTTAGCAGTTCAGAGTAAGCAGGGAAGGTGGAGATAATACGGTGAAAAAGTTTGAAAATTTAAGACTTAATATTGTATATGTTTTGTTTCTGCTTTTGATTTTTATCCTGATTAAGCATACATGGCAAATTCAAATTATGGACGGAGAAAAGTATACCGGAAATTCTGAACTTAAGGCAACAAGAACATTGATAGAGAAAGGAACCAGGGGAAATATTTATGATTGCAATGGGCAAGTTCTTGCAACAAACAGATTGATTTACACTATTACGATGACGGATAATGGGGACTATGGAACAAATAGGGAACGCCAGCTGGCTTTGAACGGCAGTATACATAATTTACAAAAGAAACTGCAAAAAAACGGTGAAAAATTAATCAATGAATTAATTATAACGGTTGATGAAAATGATAATTATGTATACACGAAGGAAGGAATAACTCTGAAAAGATTCAAAGCAGATGTATTTGGCGAGGCAAATCCAGAGAATATGACAAAAGAGCAGTCAGAAATGACAGCAGATCAGATGGTAGAATATTTGACAGGAAATAACAAGTTTGCTCTTTATGGTGAAGGCAGGCAGCCATATTCCGAAGAAGAATTAAAACAATATGGATTGGAACAGGAGTATTCGAAAGAACAGATTTTGAATATTATTGGAATTCGTTATATGCTATCTTTGAATTCTTACCATAAATATCAGCCTATTACCATAGCAAGAGATATTTCAGAGGAAACGATAGCTTATGTTTTGGAGAATAATGGCTTACTTAAAGGCATAGATATTAAAGAAGACTGGGAACGGGTTTATGAAGGTGGTGAAGCATTTGCTCATATTCTTGGTTATACAGGAAAAATTACAGAGGAAGAACTAGAAACACTGAATAGGGAAAATCAAGAATATACGAGAGAGTCTATTGTAGGGAAAATAGGAATCGAACAATATCTGGATAAGGAATTACAAGGAGAATATGGAGAAAAAGAAATTGTAGTGAATAATGTAGTGAAAATAGTGGGAGAAAGCAGAATTATTAAGGAATCATCAACCGGAAAAAATGTATATCTCACAATAGATAAAGAACTGCAGATGGCGGTTTATGATATTTTAGAACAAAAAATTGCAGGGATTTTAGTAGGAAACTTAATAAATTCTAAAAAATTTGATAAAACCAGGATTAAAGATACTACGGAAATAAGAATTCCAATTTATGATGTTTACATGGCATTGGTGCAGAATGAAATTATTAAATTGAGCCATTTAACTTGGCAGGAAGCAACAAAATTGGAGAAAAAGTTGGCGGGAAAATTACGTGTAAAGAAGGAAAAGGCGTTGGAGACTCTTCAGGTAGAACTTATGGAGGGTTCAACGCCATATAAAGATTTGACGGAAGAAATGAAAGATTATGGGCGATTTATTATTCTGGAAAGTGGAATTTTTAAGAAGGATACAGTGGAAAAAAATGATCCCATTTATTCCTCATGGGAGAAAACAGGAGAAGTCAGCTTAAAAGACCTGTTATATTATGGAATTGAAAAAAGGTGGATTAATCTTGACATGGTTAATTCAGATTCAGAATATATAACAAAAGATGAGTTATATAAAGAATTAATACATGAAATCCTTAATCAATTAAGGAAAAGCCCAGAAATTGAGAAAACTATGTTTTACTATTTACTTTTAAATGATGAGATTACTGGTGAGGAGGTATGCGAACTTCTTTATGATCAGCACATTTTGTCAAAAGAGGACGGAGATTACCCAATGCTCATAGATGGGGAAATAGATGCATTTACCTTTATGAAGAAAAAGATTGAGAACTTGGAAATAACTCCTGCTCAGCTTGCACTGGATCCTTGTTCCGGTTCTGCTGTCGTCATACAGGAAGAAACAGGATATGTATTAGCATGTGTGACATACCCTGGATACGATAATAATCGGTTGGCAAATCAGTTAGATAAAGAATATTACTCTCAACTTCTTTCAGACAAGTCCTTGCCACTATATAATAAGGCGACTCAGCAATTGACCGCACCAGGCTCTACATTTAAACCAGTTACGGTTGCGGCAGGAATGGAGGAAGGTGTAATATCCTTTGATACATCCGTATTTTGTGATGGCGTATTTGACAAGGTGTATCCAAAACTAAACTGCTGGAAACATACAGGGCATGGGGAAATCGCCAATGGGGCGGCAGCAATACAAAATTCGTGTAATGATTATCTATGTGAAATTTCTTATCGATTGGGTATGAAAGAAACAGGATCATATGATGATAATCAGGCACTTGCCTCTTTGCAGAAGTATGCAAAATTGTTTGATTTGGATAAAAAATCAGGAATTGAGATTACAGAGAGTAATCCTCATGTGACAGAAAATTATGCGATTCCTTCAGCAATCGGTCAAGGAACTCACAATTATGCAACAGTGCAGTTAGCCAGATATGCGAATACCCTTGCTTCTAAAGGAAACAGTTTTTCATTAACCATGATAAAAGGGATTGAAGATAAAAGTGGAAATTGGCAGGAACACTCCCCCGTACTTGAAAGTAAGATTGAATTAAAAGAAAATGTTTGGGATACCTTGGAAAAAGGTATGAGTCAGTTTGCACAAAGTAATACATTTCTAAAGGAAATGAAAATCCGTGTTGCAGGTAAAACAGGAACAGCACAAGAGGCAAAGAACAGACCGGATCATGGACTGTTTATTGGATATGCACCAGCAGAAAAACCAGAAATTTCAATAGCAGTGCGTATAGCCAATGGGTATGTGTCTTCTAATGCAACACAGGTGGGAAGGGATATTTTTAACTTTTATTTTAATTTGGAGAATAAAGATAAGATTCTGACAGGAAAAGCATCACAGATATATAATATCAGGACAGATTAACTGTTAGGACAGATTAACTGTCAGGACAGATTTGCCATTCCTATGAAAGAATGTCATTCTGAGCGAAAATTCAACGAAGTTGAATTCGCGAAGAATCCCTTTCATTCATAGTGGTGCTGTTAAGCGTGATAATTTTGAGAGCAAATTCAGCTTTGCTGAATTTGTTCGAAGAATCTCACTTTAAAATGAGATTCTTCGCCTGTGGCTCAGAATGACAGTAATTGAGCATAATTCAGCAAGCTAAATTTGCTTTCGGAATGAGATTCTTCGCCAGTGGCTCAGAATGACAGTAATTGAGCATAATTCAGCAAGCTAAATTTGCTTTCGGAATGAGATTCTTCGCCTGTGGCTCAGAATGACAGTAATCGAGTATAGCTCAGCTTTGCTGAATTTGTTCTCAGAATGACAGTTTCCCAGTTTTCCAACAGCTCCGTGCTTTTAATAGTATATATTTTTCTCCTTCAGAATATCTAATGTGATTTCACTTGCTGCGGCTCCAGTAGCGTTGGCATCGCTTCGTATATTGGTCGCAAAGAAATAGGTATTACCAGCGGATTCAATATACCCAATGAACCAACCATTTATATTTTGCCCGTTTACTTTACCGGTACCAGTTTTTCCGTATAATGCTCCATTATTTGAGGAAGAAAGCATCAAGGCACTTTTTACAGTCTGTACATTTTGTTTTTGAAAATGAAACTCGTTGGTATACAATTTTTTTAATAATTCTACTTGCTCCAATGGAGAAATTTTGAGGGAGGATTCTAACCAAAAGTTGGATATTCCACCAGAAAGATCATGATTCCCATAACCTATTTTTTTGTAGAACTGGTTTAGCTCAGTCAGATCAGCTTTTTGATCTAGCGTCTGGAAATACCAATTTACTGAGTTTTGCAGCGCTGTCGTAAGAGTCTGCTTCTGATTCCACTCAGAAATGGAATATTTCTGTCCATTCCAGTCCAATGTATTGAAGAACGGGGTAATATACTGGTTCTCCAAGGCAAAGAGGGCACTGTATATCTTATAAGTCGAATCAGGCGAAACACGTTGTGTTGCTAAAGATTTATTATAGATTTGCCAAGTATCTGCGTTTTGGTCATATAAGACAAAGCAGCCATCATATTCTGGGAAAAAAGCAGTCAAATCTTCATATATTACATCTCCTGTTGAAGGAAGAAGAACATTATCTTTCTTAGCAAGAACTGGAATAAGGTTAGTAGATTCTAAACATAAAATTGTTATCAATAAAAATATTAAATAACCTTTTATCTTGTTCCAGCTTGTTTCAGGATGATAAGAGGCGATGTTTAGGATTCGCTTTTTAATCTGTTTTGCACTTCCCCCTATTTCGCTTACAAGTGAGAAAGGAGAAAGAGATAGTTTCTCTGCAAAGTTTAGAAGAGTATTTCCATAATCCACATAATCTTCTGCATTCAGCATTTGCAGGACGGAAGAGTCACAGGCTACTTCACGATCCGTTCGCATTTCTTTTAAGGCATATAAGACGGAAGGGTTGAACCAATATATGATAGCCGCAAGATTCATTAGGTAGCTTGCAAGGGAATCTTTATGTCTATAATGTTGCAATTCATGCAAAAGCATATACCTTATATTAGTGGCATTGAAATCCGATATCAGGTGAATGGGCATATAAATGCGGGGCTTAAAAAGGCCAACCAGGACTGGTGATTTCAAAAATGCAGTACTGTAGATAGGAATATTCCGTTTGAGTTTCATTTCCAGTTTACATTCTTTGAAAAGTTTTTGGACTTTTTGATTTTGCAGGGGCAAAGCGGATTTTTCTATTCGGTGCAAACGTAGCCAGGATTTTGCCATAAATAAAATCATTGCCAATATTCCCAATAGCCATATTACCCAAAACAGGTAATTGAGAGCGGAAGGAGCTTCTCTGGTTACAGAGACACTAAAATCATTCATCCAACCTGTAGCTGTCGGTGATGCAGCAGCAGTAGCTGTCTGGTTAATCATATTTGCTTTATAGGGGACCATTGTTTTAAGAGATTTAATCCAGAAGAAAAACGGTGCAACCCCTCTTGGACGGAACGATAAAAAAGGAACAGCTAATAACACAGGTAACGAAAACCAGAGGTTGTACCGAGTACGCCCAGATAGCTGATTTTTAAATATTTGTTTGGCAACCAGAAAGATACCGATAATGATTGCTATGAAAATGTTACATATTAAAAAGTGAATGCTAAAGGACTGCAATCTAATTCCTCCTCTATTGAGACTTCTTGGAAAGAAGAGCGCGAAGCATGTCTATTTCAGTTTTAGATAATTTATCACTTTCAAGAAACGCAGACATCATTGTTGTAATATTTCCATCATAATAACGGTTGAGAAAAGAACTGCTTTCTTGACTTACATATTCGTCTTCTTTAACTAAGGGAGTGTAAATAAAAACCCTGCTTTGCTTATGGTAAGTAAGAGCACCTTTTGTTACCAACCGTTTCAATAAGGTCTGTATTGTTTTAGGACGCCAGCTTGTGGTTTTTGTTAAAATTTCTGTTACCTCGTTTGTGCTAATTGGCGCATGTTTCCATACGACCTTCATTACTTCAAATTCTGCTTCAGAAATCTGTGGTAATGATTTCACAAAAACACCTCCTTAAATCTTACATTCGTAATAAAGATATTATATCTTTTCCTTTTTTTTATGTCAATGGAGAAATGTTTTACCCATTTAATACTCAATCTATCAATTTTAGATTAATCTTCTAAATCTTTTTCTAAATCTTCAATAGCTTCTTTTAATAAAACTCTGTTTATAACGTATCCAATTCGACTATTACCCTTCTCCAATCTAATAATCTTGGAAGTAAGCAGTACATTTAAGTGAGTAGTGCATTTAAGTGGCAGGAGGTTCTTTAGAGTAAAGTTCTGGCTAACATATTAAGAAAATATCCTGCAGTATGAATATTTCCTGTTGTATATGGTAAATATAACCTAGAGGTGAATAAGATGGATACTATATGGAAAGCAAAAAGCATTTCCCATAATAATGGTAAAGAACGTAGTGAATCTATTTGGGTACAAAAAGAATATTGGAAAACTCAGGACGGTTACCAGTATCAAGAGAAAGAGGATAAGGAATCAAATAAACTCAAACCAGAAGAAGAAAAAACTATCATTGATAAAAAGAATAATCATTCAATTTCCTTGCAAGGTGATATTAGCACTGAGGTGGCGGTTATAGGCGCTGGACTGGCAGGCGTCCTGACTGCATATATGTTACAGGAACGAGGCATATCTGTTGTTGTAATAGAGCAAAATCAAGTGGGAAGTGGAATTACCAAGAACACCACAGCCAAAATAACATCCCAGCATGGACTAATATATCAAAAATTATTAAGATACAAGGGAGAAGAAAGAGCCAGAGAATATGCCAGGGCAAATCAGATGGCTATACAAAAATTCGAGGAAATATCAAGCAACCTTAATATTGATTGTGATTATGAAATTCTACCCAATTATATATACTCTTTAAAAAGCGAACAAAAAATAAGAAGAGAAGTAGAAGCGGCAAAAAGAATTGGGCTGCCGGCAACCTATACAAGAGATACTACGTTACCTTTTCAGGTAAAAGCGGCTGTCCGGCTTGATAATCAGGCACAATTTCATCCAATTAAGTTTTTGGAAGGAGTTGCCGGGAAACTAACTATTTACGAAAATACCAAAATTACAGAGATAAAAAAGGATGGCCTTATTATTACGGAACAGGGTAAGGTAAAAGCAAAGTCCATTGTGATTGCCACCCATTATCCATTTATAAATACTCCAGGATATTATTTTTTAAGACTTCACCAAGAAAGAGATTATCTAACCGCACTACAAGGTTGGGAAAAAGGAAATAATACGTTGGATGGAATGTATTTGGATGAAGATAAAAATGGTTTTACATTTCGTACCTACCAGAACTATTTACTATGTGGAGGTGGGTATCATAGAACTGGGGACAATAATCCAATCAATTCTTACGAAAAGATAGAAACAGCAGTAAAAAAGTGGTTTCCAGAGGCTAGCATCAAATACACCTGGTCCAATCAGGATTGTATCACACCGGATGGAGTCCCTTATATAGGAAGATACTCTGCAAGAACACCTAATATTTATGTAGCTACAGGATTTAATAAATGGGGTATGTCCAGCTCTATGGTAGCAGCTCAAATTATTAGTGATTTGATTATAAATAACGAAAGCGAATATCAAAAAGTATACTATCCAAGGAGATTGATGTTCTCAGGCAGTAAAGTATTATTAAAAGATACAGGGATTATTGCAAAGAACTTATTATCGGAACATCTAAAAATATCCAAGGATAAATTAGGCGAAATACAACCGAATAAAGCGGGTATCATCAATTACAATGGACAAAAGTATGGAGTGTACAGAGACAAAGAAGACCGATACTATTTTGTTACAACGAAATGTCCTCATCTTGGATGCAGCTTGGAATGGAATCAAAATGAGCTTACTTGGGATTGTCCTTGTCATGGTTCCAGATTTGATTATCGAGGCAGGCTAATTAGTAATCCGGCCATGCGGGATGCATTTGATACTTGCCAGAGAAAGTTAATTAAAAAGTAATAGGTTTGTGGCAGAATTAGCTTACTAATAATGGAAATGGCTATTTATATAAAAAAGTCTGCAATTAGATAGATTAATCATTCTAATTGCAGACGAATAGACATTTCTTAATGGGAATACTATCTCATTCAATCATATTTGCAATATATTGTTCTCTTAGTACTTTTGCTTTTTTATAAACCCAGTCAGTCCCATGGACCTTCATATGTAACTATTACCTACTCAAATTTTAAATGGGAATAACAACACCGTAGCATCGTCTATCCCCATTTATTGATTGATTTATTCTGTTGTCCGCCAACGTCCAGCACCTACGTCTGGAAAGCCTATCAGGTTTTTCTGTTGCCTGCCAACATCCAGTACCTATGCCTGGAAAGAATATCGGATTTTAAGTGTACAATCCACTGTGACATAATGTAATTAATCATTTTTACACTTTCATTATAAATTAATATTAAATTTTGGTCAATGCCTAGTGATATAATTTAAATGTTAGTACGCCATAGTACACCAATAGTATATGCAAAGGCTTAATATAAGCCTGTATAATATACCATTTTTATATTTGCACTTTATAGGTTGTCATTTCATTTTCTCCCATACGCGATTAATAAACCTTGAACTTTTAAAAATGATTTTTCAAAATCTGGCTTTTGAAAAAACTCAGCTATTATAGACTGTTTTTGAATATAATTCTCGGCTTGGGCTCTATCTACTCCTCGATTCATAAGAAATTCAATAGTACCTTCTTGATTAGAATTATGAAAGGATTTATCATATCCGTTGATTTCAATAAAATCTTGTACCATTTCTTCATATTCGTGCATTTCAGGATTTACATACATTACTCTATCATTCATTCTGATATCTATATCCTGTAACCCTAATTGTTGCATATAAAATGGTAAACGCATTCCAATGGCATAGTCTCTACCTTCACATTTTAATTCTTTTCTCCAAAATTCGTGAAAATCAAAGCTCGTACAAAGATAGTCATAATCAATACCATCTATATATAATCCGTCATTTTCAAATTCTCTATTTACTTCTATACAAGCTACTATACCACCTTTTTTAACAGTCGTTATCATTTTCTCCAATACTTCCAGTGGTTTATTCATATGACGTAAGCTACATTGACAAATTGCCAAGTCATATTGTTTATCAGTTTCAAGAGAATATATATCGGATACAATGAAGTTTGCATCTAAAACTGAGCTGCCAAGTTCTAACTTAGCTTTCTTAGTATAATATTCGTTGTCAACACCTGTATATGTACTTCCCTTTGGTAAAATCCCTAGTAACTGCTGACCAAAGTATCCGTCGCAACATCTAAAATCAATTACATCTATGGGTTTATCTATGTTCCATACACTATTTATTAGAAATCTTAAATAGTCATCATTCCAAAAGTACTTTTTGTTTTTATAAAGTTTATCCGCTTTTCCGTTCTGAGTATCATGATTATCAGTGTTTCTTGGCACGTATTCTTGTTGGCGAAGTGGTTTTAGTCCTAGCAATTCATCAACAGTAACATTAAAAAATTCAGCTATATTCGGTAATAAAGTTATATCCGGCATTGTAGTGCCCGTTTCCCATTTACTGACTGACTGGAAAGATACACCTAATACATCTGCCAATTCTTGTTGTCCAATCCTTTTTTCTTTTCTTAGTTCTGCAATTTTAAGTTTAACTGTAGCCATTAATTTAACCTCCCGATTTTAATTAACATAATACTAACATAAATATCAAGTCAATCCTATAACGCATCTGGCGAATTAGTTCGCACATTAGTTGAAGACTTTTCATAAGCGGCGTTATAAAATAATTAAGATTCTTATTTGTAACTTACTGGTATATAATGTAACTAAATACATTAAGAGAGAAATAATATGCTAAACATAAACCGAAATAACATAGAATTAATATCAAAAGAAAGTAATTTCAAAACAAATATTGGGAAGAGTCAAGGTATCGTTTTTTCATTTTTGAATATACAATTATTGACATAACATATACGTTGTGTTAAAATCAAGGTGTCAAAAGAAATTAATAGAGGTTACGAAGCCTGCCAAAATCGTATTAATAGAGGTTACAGAGCCTATCAAATACTGTATTAATAGAGGTTACGAAATGAAGAAGATAACCATAAACACGATTATCTTCCTCAAAGCTTGTTATCCACAAAAAAGAATTTTAAATTTCGCCACTTTTCATAATAGTTAAACATGGGGTGTGAACAGTAACAATCAAGGTATTATTTTTTCACTTTTGCATATACTATTATTGACATAACATATATGTTGTGTTAAAATAAATACAGTAAAACAAGTCGTGAATGACGGCTAGAATATCATTCATCGGTAAGTGAAGTTTCCGTGAATGACGGGACTTAAATGTAGAATATCATTCATCGGTAAGTGTAAACAACCGTAGATAACGGTCAGAATATTATCTATTAGTAGGTGGCTCTAATAATATTAGAGCCATTTTTTTTAAGGGGAGAACTAAGGATGAATTTGGTCAAGGTAAAACAATCATTTTATACACTTTGTGAGCAAAACAAAGTTAATGATGAACTAATGTTAAATGAAGATGGTAGACCTTGCGTATTAATTATACAATTAAAATACAAAGGAAAAATTAGAGATTTTGTTGTACCTTTAAGGTCAAATATATCTCCCAAAACGCCAAGAAAGCAGTTCAAGAGTTTGCCACCAAACCCCAAAACTAAACCAAATCATTTTCATGGTATACATTACATAAAGATATTTCCAATTGATAAAGCATATATAGATAAGTATAATGTAGACGGTGATCCATATTATACTACAATTCAATCGATTCTAAACCGAGAGGAACCTAATATTATATCTGATTGTCAGAATTACCTTATAGAAGTTGAAAATGGTAGGAAACATTTTATGACGCCAAATATTGATGAGATATTAAATGTAATTGATGCCCAAAATGAAAAATAAGATAAGAATAAAATAAATTAAGATTCTTCGCCTTTTAGGCTCAGAATGACACAAAAACCCCTTGTAAACATAAAGCTTACAAGGGGTTTACTGCAGTCGACGGGACTTGAACCCGTACGAGCGCAATGCTCACTAGATCCTTAGTCTAGCGCGTATGCCAATTCCGCCACGACTGCAAATATTTATTTCATAACTTGATGCGTTATGTTATTATATTATATGTTCCCCTTTATTTTCATCAAAATTAGTGGAACGAATAAGATTATAACACTTTGTAAACAATAATTCAATAATTATTTTAACAATTTAACCTCATCAGGGAAGTCCCCCTGCTTTTGTAGGCAGGGGTAAGGACTTGCCTGTTTCAGCAGGAGTTCAAGCTCCTGCTGAAATGCCACGTAGTGGCGATGAGGTTATGAGCAAGTAGCGTAAGCAAGTAACCCCACTTTTTCAATATTTCAGATAATGAAAGGACATAGTAGAATGCAAGTATCACAACAAGTTCCGGATAAAGCATTTACCCATAGCGGCAAATTTCATGCAGACGATGTTTTTTCCGCTGCATTATTAACTTATTTAAATCCAAACATAACAATAGAACGTGGGCTGGAGGTACCGGAAGATTATGGCGGCATTGTTTTTGACATTGGAGGAGGAGAATTCGACCATCACCAGGAAGGAGCTCCTGTTCGGGAAAATGGTAACCCATATGCAGCTTTTGGATTACTGTGGAGAAAGTTTGGTAGGTTAATATTAAAGGAAGAAGAAGCAGAGAAGTTTGACGAATCTTTTGTGCAGTACTTAGACTTATCCGATAACATAGGCAGCAGACATGAGATAGCAGAAGTGATATCTTTATTTAATCCGGTTTGGGATTCAGGAGAAGATTCAAATGAATGCTTTAAGGAAGCGGTGAATTTTGCTAAGACCATATTAGAGAAGAAGTTTATACGAATAGAGAGTGTGGAAAGAGCGGAAGTGGTTGTAAAAGAAGCTCTTGAACATGCAGAAAATAATATAGCGGTACTTTCAACAGGAGTGCCCTGGAGAAAATTTATCATTGGTACGGATATAGAATTCGTCATATCACCTTCTGAGCGAGGTGGATATACTGCTCAGGGAATTCCCATTGACCGGGATAATAATGGGTTAAAAATATCCTTTCCAGAGAGCTGGAGGGGAAAAAGAGATGACGAATTAAAGGATATCAGTGGCATAGAGACCTTACATTTTTGCCATAAAAGCGGTTTCTTAATATCTGCTAATACTATAGAAGATACTATAAAAGCATGCCGGTTGGCAAAAGAAATCCATAATAAAAACATATCTTTAACTGCTGAAAAAGAGGAAGATAAAGAAAAAATCAACGAATTGCAACCAACTTAATTCCAATCCAATCGAAGTATATTTTTTAAAATTGCTACATTTTCCGGTCCGATTTTGGCGACGATATCCTTTTCAATGGATTCTTTCATTAATTGGCTATCTAGATAACATGCTTCACCAAGTGAGGTTAATTCTAAATATTTATTTTTATTGCTGTTTTCTACATTATTAATTGTAATAAGACCTTTTGAATATAGTAATTTAATATTTTTATGTGTAGCCTGCCTGCTTATGTTGACTTTCTTAGTTACTTCTGCAATGGTAGGCTTTTTTCCATGTATAAGAGATAAAATTTGCCATTCTGATTTTGTGATGGCAATGCTATAAGAATTATTCCACATTTGTTCTATGGTCTTTCTTAGTTGAAAATACTTATCACTTATATAATCTAATAATTCATAATCATTTCTTACATTTTCCATATGAAAATCACCTCTGCAATAATATACACTGAATAGAGTCGAATGTCAACCAAGTTGACGAAATAGGAAAAATATGATATGATAGATATTGTCAACCTGGTTGACATTTTGGAGGTGAAAAGATGTTTAAACAAGGCGACTACATTATGTACTCTAATTATGGAGCATGTCTCATTGATGAAATTGTGGAAAAAACCATTGGGAATGAAACAAAATTATTCTACATTATGCATCCTGTAAGTGAGGAAAGAACCAGAATCATAACTCCTATTAATAACAGAAAAGTGAAAATGAGAGCAATCATGCCTCTAGAGGAAGCTAAAAAAATTGTTAATGCAATAATCAATCGTAATGTGAATTTGATAACCGATCGAAGACAAAGAGAGAAGACCTATACGCAAATATTAAAAGATGGAAATCCTTCTGAAATAGTAGAAATCATCAATGCACTAATATTAGAGGAAAATGAGAAGACTAAGGCAGGAAAAAATGTATCTGTTGCTGATAAAAGGTATTTGGAAAAGGCTGAAAAGCTTTTGTATTCAGAATTATCTGTCTGCTTTAACATAGAGATGGATAAGGTAAAAGAAAAAATATTAGGTATTCTATTATAGGACATAGGTTAGGAAAATAGTTTGTCATTGCTACGAAAGCATGTCATTGTTATGAAAGCATGTCATTCTGAGCAAAAATTTAACGAAGTTGAATTTGCGAAGAATCCCTTTCGTTCATAGTGATGCTTTTTAGCATTATAGTTCTGAGCGCAAATTCAGCAAAGCTGAATTGGGCGAAGAATCTCAATTATGGGACACAGGTTAGATAAATGAAAATAATAGACATATCAGCAAAATCAGAGTTACAGGACTTCTGTTTTAAAGTTAAAAATAATCCTATTTATATTTGACAATAAATAATACTGTCATTCTAAGCTTGTAGTCAAAGGGGATGTTGTAAAATAAAAAATATCATTGAGAGCTAACTTTGTCATTGCTATAAAAGTGTGTCATTCTGAGCAAAAATTCAACGAAGTTGAATTTGCGAAGAATCCCTTTCGCTCATGGTGATGCTATTTAGCATTATAATTCTGAGGGCAAATTCAGCAAAGCTGAATCATAAGCTCGAAGAATCTCAGAATGATAGTTTTGTAACAGCACCTTACGCTACTCGCTCATAACCCATTGCCACTATGTGGCATTTCGGCAGGAGTTTGAACTTCTGCTGAAGCAGGGACTTCCCTGATGAGGTTAAATACGAAGATTCTCCCTCCTAAAAATGAGTATTTTCCCCAATAAATCTACGCTTAGGAATGATAGTATTTTTTATAAAATCAGTTAAACTAAATAATTAAGAAACTAATTATTTACAGTTATGATGCCAGCACAAAAAGATATTTTCTGGAATTCTATATTTCTATGTTCAAAACTCTTTCTAAGTTCATCAAATACAATATATACTTCATCATCATCCCAATCATCCCTGAACGAATATTGGCAAGATAGCATTTCATCCCTGGTTTCAAAAGCAATATCTCCAATTAAAACCTTACCATTCTGTGTAAGCAGATTTTTAAGCAGATTAATAAAAGATAACTTTTCATGGTTAGAAAGATGATGGATAGCATAGGTACATATAATAAAATCAAACTTTTTATCCAGTATTATATCTGGTAACCCTTTGGAAAAGTCTTGTTGCAGAAGAACAGCCTTTGGCATTTTACTTCGTGCTATTTCAATCATTTTCTCTGAAAAATCAATTCCATAAATAATATATCCATCATTATATAATTTCTGAGTCAGTACTCCCGTACCAAAACCAATATCCAATATGGTTCCATTGCTTTTCTCGTGTACGATACCATATATTTTATTAAGTACTTCCTTGTATCCGGCAAAAGGATATGTATTTTCTTCATCCGATAAATTTACACTTTTGTCATATCCATTTGCCCATAAATCAAAGCCCTTATTATCTAACATAATTATCTCCTGTTATACAAAGTTTTTCCACATTAACATCCTAGATGCAGGAACATCTTAAAATCCATTTTAATCAACCCTCGCTAATAGTTATTTTACCACAACCTTCCTATTACCTACAAGTTTGAAATGTTTTAAAATTTTTCTTCCAAGCCAGTTTTTGTGGTATAATACTCTTTAAATAAATATTTGTTATGTAGTTCTCATAGAAAATAATAGGGATGAAACAATAACAAAAGGAATAAGTGAGGTATCTTTATGGCTTTATTGCAGGTTGATTTTTACTCTAATGTAATTGGCATGTGTATGCAGATGGACGTTATTTTACCACAGAATGTTAATAAAAATGTAAATGCAAATATAACGAATAACAAGGATAAGTATCCCACCCTTTATCTTTTGCATGGTATGGGTGGCAACAATACATCTTGGATTAGAAGAACTTCCATTGAGCGTTACGTAGAAGAAATGGGTATTGCAGTGGTAATGCCAACTACGCACCTAGGCTGGTATACAGACATGTATTACGGGCATAAATATTGGACCTTTATATCTGAAGAACTTCCAGCCATCTGTCATGAATTCTTCCCTAGAATGTCAGAAAAGAGAGAAGATAATTTTGTTGCAGGTCTTTCTATGGGCGGCTATGGTGCTTTTAAGTTAGCACTTAGGTGTCCTGACCGTTTTTGTGCAGCAGCTTCTTTATCCGGTGCTTTAAACAGTGGTGATTTAATGAAGATAGATAATACAGGTAAAGAATTCTTTGAAAATGTATTTGGACCTTTGGATAAGGTAATAGGAAGCGATAATGACTTACTTGCTTTAGCAACTAAATTAAAGGAATCAGGCAAACCACTTCCCCAATTATATATGTGGTGCGGTACGGAAGACTTCTTATATGATGGTAATTGTGTTATGAAAGAACATTTGGAAAACTTAGGTTTTGATTTAACTTATAAAGAATCCACCGGAGATCATCAATGGAAATACTGGGATGAAAAGATACAGGATGTACTGAAATGGCTCCCATTAAAAAACAAAGCTGATTAGGCAGGTAAAAGGGAGATAGGATGTCACAGTCTGAACTGTAACAGGTATATAATATATTATTTTTAGAACTGTAATGCTTTCTTGACAAGCAAAAAATTGGCTGTATAATACAAGCATAGGTTGATGCAAATAGCATCAACCTTTCATCTATTATATATATAGAATTGGGGAATGATATATTAATGAGCACAGCATCTAAAAAAAGTAATGATATATTAATAAATACAATACCTAAAAAGAGTAAGGAAGAGATTATTAAAGAAAGAAATAGGAAGAAAAAGAAAAAAAGAAATATACTTATATATGAATATTGTATTTGCTTCGTTGCGTTAATTGGTACCATATTAGCTGTAATTGATATTAATCAAGGATTGACTTTATGGCAAGTGTGGTTAGACCGAAGCGTACTAATTATATTAACTATGGATTACATTGGAAGATTTATCTTAGCGAAAGATAAAAAGGTGTTTTTTATAGAAAATATATTAAATCTATTAGCAATTATTCCATATAGCTCCGCATTAAGAATCTTTCGAATTACCAGATTGACAAAGCTGACTAGGTTAAGCATTATTGGTGCATTTCCAAGAAAAGCATTCCGAAAGGTAAAGATATTCTTAAACACCAATGGTTTAAAGAATATGATATTCTTTACAATAGTGGCAATCCTATTTGGTTCTGTAGGCATTATGTATACTGAAAATATGTCAATAACAGATTCCCTATGGTGGGCGTTTGTTACTGCTACTACAGTTGGATATGGTGATTTATCACCATCTACTAATTTAGGCAGATTGATTGCAGCAGTCTTGATGATTTTTGGTATCGGTTTAATTGGTTCTATCACCAGTACAATAACCAGTTACTTCCTTAAAATTGAAAAAAAGATTTTAAAGAAGACACGATAACATTAATAAAAGGCAGGCTGGACGATATTTCCAACCTATCAGATGAAGAAATAGATTCTATATGTAAAGTACTAAAAACATTAAATAAGGATAAATAGGAATGACTATGCTATAGGTTGAATTGTAACAAGACTATTTATTAAAGAATTTATGAAGACAAATAAAGGTAAACCTTAACACTAGAATCAATAATATAAATATTTTTTTCAACCGACAATTTGTGCTGATGCACAAATTGCTATCGTTATTAAAAAGGCGCTAAAGCGCCAGAATTGAGGACATCATGTTAAATATTACAGAATTAGAGGAAAAGGAACTAAAAGAAATAAAAACTTATTTACATCAGCACCCCGAGACTTCTATGGCAGAGTACGGAACTACCAAATTTATAAAAAAGAAGTTAATTGCAATGGGAATAGAACTGATTGACTTAAGTCTGGATACGGGAGTAGTAGGAATTTTAAAAACAGGTAAGAAAGGACCTGTTGTAGGACTTCGTGCGGATATTGATGCCATAAAATGTGTAGAAACAGCAGATGTTGAAGCAAAATCCTTAATAGAAGGAGTTATGCATGCCTGTGGACATGACTTTCACACAACTTCTTTGCTGGGAGCTGCAAAGTTATTGACAGACCATAAAGAACAGCTTACTGGCGATGTGGTATTTTTATTCCAGCCTGCAGAGGAAACTACCTCGGGGGCAGCTGCATTAATTGAACATGGTCTATTTAATAAAGTAAAAATGGATTATTTATTTGGTTTACATAATAGACCTGAAATTGTAACAGGAAAAGTTGCAGTGAAGAAAGGAAGCCTTATGGCGGCCAAGGATAATTTTGCAATCCATATTACAGGTAAAGGTGGCCATGGCGGTATGCCCCATCAAACCATTGATCCTATCGTATGTGGTGCTGGAATCATAAATGCAGTTCAAACCATTGTAAGCCGTAATATAGATCCCCTGGATTCTGTCGTAGTGTCCATTTGTTCCATTCACGGAGGAACTCCTGAAAACCTGATAGTTGATAAGCTTCACATGACTGGATCCATTCGTGCTTTATCTAAGAAAGGACATGAACTGGCTAAAAAAAGATTAGAAGAGATAGTTATGAATACTGCAAGTGCTTATGGTTGTAAAGCTGAAGTTTCCTATGAATGTGGTGGTGTTCCTCCTCTGAATAATTCTTACCATATGTATCAATTAGCTTACGAAGCAGCAGTAAATGCCATGGGAGAAGAAGCAGTAGTAAGTACAGAGCCTTGTCTTGGTTCCGAGGATTTTGCGGTTTATTCTGAATATGTTCCAACTTTCTTTTATTGGCTTGGAGTTGGAAAAGAAGGTGGCAGTGCTCCTTGGCACTATGGAAATTTTGCTACAGACGATAATGCATTAAAGTATGGTGCCATGCTTTTGGCACAAAGTGTTTTAACAGTACAAAGTAAGAATTAGTAAAATATTTTTATTATTTTTGCTCTGCATAAATATAGTCTTGCTAGGAAAACTACCATTAAAGGAGCGTGACGACATGAATGGAAATGTAGAACTTTTAGATTATATTTATCAGAATTCTCAAATGGGAGTTAGAACATTAAAACAATTGAGAAAAATTGTGCAAGATGAAGAATTTAAAAAGCATCTAAATAACCAGTATCTGGAGTACTTAGATATTCTTGAGAAAGCAAAATATATACTAAACAAAAATGGTTATAAAGAGATTAGCATTACTATGTGCGCAAAAATGAGAACCTGTATCATGATTACGTTGAATACATTATTGGATAAATCCCCATCACATATTTCTGAAATGCTGATTATTGGAAACAACATGGGAATTATTAATGGTGTTAAGAACATGAAGAAATATAAAAATGCAAAACTTGGTATACTGAATCTGATGAACAAATTGGTTCAAACAGAAGAAAATAACGTGCAGCAACTTAAACGATTTCTATAGTATCAACTGCTGTACGCTTGAAACGGAATTTTTAGGAATAAAAGAATGGAATGTGAATTTTATTAATAATCTAAATGGAAAGTATAAAAACCAGACGGAATAAAGTTAGACTTCCCCTGGTTTTTTCCGTATATATTCAATGAAGAAATCAGAAAAGCTCTTTATAGGCTTAAGGATTGTATTTTTTAATCAATGTATACAATCTTTTAAGATGAATAGGCTAAAATGCTATACAATATCCATACCTTTATGAGATAAATTTTACAATAATCATATTGATATTATAATTTAGTTGTGGTATTATGCATTAGTACATTTTATAGCAAGTAATTGTGTACTTTGCAGAAAGAAGGAAGTATGTCTATTTTAAAAAAAATGACTCCAGGAAGATTTATTGTACTTGGATTTATGACTGTAATATTATTAGGTGCATTTATATTATTTCTCCCTATATCCCAGAATGCAGGAGCTAATGTATCATTTATTGATGCACTGTTTACCTCAACAAGTGCAGTCTGCGTTACGGGATTGATTGTTGTGGATACGGCAGACCACTTTAATGCATTTGGACAAACAATCGTGGCAATGTTAATACAAATCGGTGGTCTTGGTGTAACCTCAGTTGGAGTTGGTATTATGATACTTGCCAAAAAAAAGGTAAGCTTTAAAGATCGTATACTGGTTAAAGAAGCATATAACTTAGACTCTATGAAAGGTATTGTAAAGCTGATAAAATCTGTCCTTTACGTTACCTTAGTTTTTGAGACAATCGGTACAATCCTTAGCTTTATAGTATTTGTACAGGATTATCCGCCTCTGAGAGCTTTGGGAATTAGCTTATTCCATTCAATAGCCGCTTTTAATAACTCTGGCTTTGATATTTTGGGAGGTTTGCGCAACTTAATACCATATCAAAATAATGTCTTACTAAATCTAACTACATGCGGATTAATTATTTTTGGTGGTTTGGGTTTCTTCGTAATTAAAGAGATTATTCATAAGAAAAACTTTAAGAAGTTTTCATTACATTCAAAAGTAGTAATTACTACGACAGTAGCATTATTAATTACTGGTACTATAATACTTAAATTAACAGAAGACATTACATGGCTGGGCGCATTTTTCTTTAGCACCTCTGCAAGAACAGCAGGCTTTAGTACCTATCAGGTAGGTAACTTTACCAATGCAGGTTTATTTGCTTTAATTATATTAATGTTTATAGGTGCATCTCCTGCATCAACTGGTGGTGGTATTAAAACGACCACATTCTTTACATTAATATCCAGTTCAATAAGTGCTGCAACTAATAAACATTGTACAGCCTTTAAGAGAAAGATACCAAATGAAATCATTTATAAGGCATTCATGCTTACATTTTTATCTCTGACTTTAGTATGCTTTGACTCCTTTATTATCAGTATTCTTGAACCAGAGTATACATTTATTCAAATACTATTTGAAGTAGTATCTGCCTTTGGTACGGTTGGTTTATCAACAGGAATTACGCCGGAGTTGTGCGTGTTAAGCAAATTGATTATTATATTTACTATGTTTATTGGACGTTTGGGACCTTTAACTATAGCTACCATATGGACCTTTAAACCATTATCTAATGTAACCTATTCAGAAGAAAGTTTAACGATAGGTTAACCACAAAATTGTTTGATCAAGCAGATTATATATATCTACTTTGACATAGAAATTACTGTGTTCTTTATTAAGGAGGATATGAGATGTTACAACATAAATCAATTATAGAATTTGGAATTATTGGTCTGGGAAGGTTTGGATTTGCACTTGCAAAAACTTTAGCAGATGCAGGAAGAGAAGTATTAGTAATCGACAATAATGAAAGTAAAATAAAACAAATTAGAAATATTACAGAAAATGCTTTTGTAGTGGGGCCATTAGACAAAGAAAGTTTAGAGGATGCTGGAATACAAAATTGCGGTACGGTAATAGTATGTATCGGTGAGAAAGTTGACGTGAGCATCCTAACGACTCTAAATGTAATTAGCATGGGTGTTCCCAGAGTAATAGCAAAGGCTTTTAGCTATGAGCAAGGATTAATATTAGAGAAAATAGGCGCCGAAGTTATTTATCCTGAAAATGATATGGCAATCCGCCTTGCAAACAGGCTGTTATCATCCAGTACATTGGAATCCATTGAATTAAAGGGTGGTATTAATATTTCAGAAATAAAATTAAGCAACAGTATTGCAGGCGAAACTGTATTGGAATCTAATTTACGTCAAAGATTTAAATTAAATATTATAGCTATTGAACGGGATGGTGATACTATTACTGACATCACACCTGATTATGTCCTTAAAGAAGATGATAAAGTGGTTGTTGTTGGCAGGGGGGAAGACCTTAGAAAGTTTGAATCATTTTTAAGAGGGGTTCGTTAATACAGGAGGAACAGAATGAATCTGGAAAAACAAAAAGCGTTTCTGATACACTTTCTTTATATAGCAGTGACACTTGGGCTTATTTATGCAGGTTTTAAATATTTATTACCTATATTAATGCCCTTTGTCATTGGTATATTTGTAGCAGCAATTTTGCGTAACTTAATTGATATAGTATCAAAGAAAGCTCATATAAAACGCTCTTTTGTTTCCATAGTTATTCTAATCATTTTTTATAGCATTATCATTCTACTTGCAATTATGGTTGGAGCAAAAGTAATATCTTCAATTATAGAATTGTTTTCTAAGTTACCTGCATTTTATACAGACACGGTGGAACCTGCCTTTACCACGGTGGCTAATAATTTCCTAACGCAATTTCCCAATGTTGAAACACTTTTAGAAAAACAGTTAGATACAATTAATGCCACGATTTTTGGCTATATAAAATCCACGTCAGAATCAGTAATTAGTGCAGCTACCAGATTAGCTACCCAAATTCCATCCTTGATTATAAACTTAATATTTACCATAGTATCCACCTTCTTTTTTACCATTGATTTTCATAAGATAACAGACTTTGTATTAAGACAGTTATCCGTCGAAAAGCGTAAGATGGTGATTCGTATAAAGGATAATATTATAGGAACTATAGGCAAATTTATTAAGGCATATGCTACCTTAATAACCATAACCTTTTTGGAATTGTCCATAGGATTTACCATTCTAGGTATACCAAATGCCATCGTTATAGGCGCTATAGTTGCAATAGTTGACATAATGCCTATCTTAGGAACCGGAGCTATCCTAATCCCATGGTCAATAATAGCTTTTCTCCTGGGCAAAACCAAACTTGGTATTGGAATGTTAATCTTATACCTAATCATAACAGCAGTAAGGCAATCTCTAGAGCCTAAGGTAGTAGGCCAGCAAATCGGACTTCATCCTGTAGTAACCTTAATATGCATGTATGTAGGAGCACAGCTGCTTGGCATACTAGGTTTATTCCTACTTCCAATTATGGTAACCATCCTAAAGAAAATGAACGATGAAGGAACGATACACTTATTTAAATAAAAGATAAAAAAAGGGTAACTAGTCAAATCCAGTTACCCTTTTTTATGATTTAAATCTGATTTTGTGAGCCCGTACGCACTTGTTCCGAAATGCTATGCTGAGGTACAAAAACAAGATATGCTCAGGTCAAGTACCTAGTAAATAGTATAAACAAATTTATAAATGGTATTCATAAATTTGCAAATAAAGTAGTCAGACAATTAACAAAATACATATTAATAAATTAAAAATAATAATAATTATCAAAATTAATATTGATTTTTATATCTCTAAGGAGTATAGTAAAAATATAAAAAAGAAACAAAATTTATACAGTAGTATTACCCCATTAGAGTAATTACCATTGCATATATAATAAATAAAATTACACTAGAATAAAGGAGGAAAACCAATGTCAAAGGTAAAAATACAAGTATTAGATAATGCACCTTTAATTATAAAAGGAGAAGCAGAATTAATAGACGGAGAAGGAAAAACAATAGAAACCTCATCCGAATTACATCTATGCAGATGTGGTCTATCCAAAAACAAACCATATTGCGATGGCTCACACAGAGATAAATTTGAAAGTAAAGTAAGGGCAAAATAAAGGAGGTCAAAAACAAATAAAATAAAACGTAACTAACAATCACAGTAAAAAAATATTCAAGTAAAAATACTCAGCAAAGTATTCAAATAGAAATATTTAAGTAAAATATTCAAATAAAAATACTCAACAAAGTATTCAAATAAAAATATTTAAGTAAAATATTCAAATAAAATATTCAAGCAAAATATTCAAATAAAAATATTCAGAAAAAATTTTAGAAAAATATAAGAACCCAAAAAGACATATTAAAAGAGAAATCCTTTTAATAACAAACACAGCTATAACAAAATAGCCAGTTAGAATGTAAACCATTCCACTGGCTATTTTTTTGATTGATTATTCAAAATCTTTACATCAGTTACGCCAATTGAAATATCAACCCCGTTTACTTTGCCATGCATTACAGAGTAATAATAGACTTGCCAACACTCTCTATGTATTTTTTGTATTTCACAGAATACTGTTAAGTGCTATATAATTGTTAAACGATCTTTAAAATACTTAACAATCCAATATCCATTAAATATAAAATTGACAAAAAGAAAAAGAGAGAAACTCGCTACCAATATAGAGTTTACCTTCGTTTGCCCAATTACAATAAGTTGACATAAAAATTTTATCACCATAAATATAATAATTATTTCATTTACATACAAAGCTTTTTCCTATAGTAATACCAATACAGTAAATTGTCTCCTGCTATAATTTCCCCAACAAAGTTAATCCAAGAAGAGGGTACGGGTACATGTTAATAAAGTGTTTTTCCTTTGCGTAGACATTTTCACTGGATTGTACGATTAGAGAAGTCAACTTGTTGATTTATCAAAGCGAACAATCCAGTGAAAATGCTCATAGCAAGCGAAAAACACGATTAACATGTACCCGTACCCTCTTCTTGTCCACAACCCCCAAGGAAATTATAGCAGGAGACTCACTATCTCATTACCTCACTACACAAAATTCAAAAAACCCCCATATGTTCAAGCAAAATCTTAAGCCCAATACAGATTAACACAATCCCCCCAACTAATTCCGCCTTTGACCTATACTTCGTACCAAAAATATTTCCAATCTTCACCCCAACCATAGATAAAATAAAAGTAACTGCGCCAATAAAGGAAACAGACTGAAGCACATCCACCTTAAGAAAAGCTAAAGTAATACCAACCGCCAAAGCATCAATACTTGTACTAATAGCTAAAATTATCATACTTTTAAAACCCAGATCACCACTTGGACAACCTTCATTACTCCTTGACTCCTTAATCATATTAATGCCGATAAAAGCTAATAAGAAAAAGGCAAACCAATGATCAATAGATGTAATGATTTCCCTAAACTGAACCCCTAAAAAATACCCGATTAAAGGCATAACAGCCTGAAATATTCCAAAATACAAACCTACCGTCAAAGCTTTTTTAAAAGTTACTTTTTGCATGGATAATCCTTTACAAATAGCTACAGCAAAAGCATCCATGGAAACAGCTATAGCAACCAGAAATAACTCTAATAAACTCATTTTAAAAACTCCTTTGTATATAATTTTTGTACAAAAAAAGACTTATCTGCAGTCTTTTCCCGCAGATAAGTCTCATTATATCAACAATTGAAGATTCAATTGAAGTTTATAAAGCCAGATGTAAAACATCAGTATGTTGACTTTATCACACAGATAATGTGCTAACTACTCCCTTACCTTTTGTCAGTATACTTGTTAATAGGAATTTTGTCAAGAAATTCTACATGTCATATTGATTATATATCAACAGTGGGTTAGTATTACAGTTCAGCCTATAGCATGTCATCTCCCTTTTACCAACCAGTTGTTTATTCTAAAAAGAAGTTCACAACATCCTGCCTATATGGTATAATATAGGAAACAACAGTAACCATTTAAATGTATAAGTAATATGCAGGCAATTTTCTTCCAATATTGTTTGCATGTATTGCCAGAAATTAAAGAATGGAGTGATTATATGAGTAAAGTTATAACAATTAGTAGACAGTATGGAAGCGGTGGAAGAGAAATAGGTAAAAAGCTTGCAGCTAGCCTAGGCATTCCTTTCTATGACAATGAACTAATTGCCAGGGCAGTAAAAGAAAGCGGTTTTGCAGCAGCAGCATTTGAAAATGCAGAAAAAAAGGCAACTAACAGCTTACTCTATTCAATCGCCATGGGATTAAATGCTTATGGAAGTCAGGAAATTGGTTTCACTCATCTTTCTTTAGATGATAGGATATATCTGGCTCAATCTGATGTAATACGTAAGGTTGCACAGGAAGGACCTTGTGTCATTGTAGGAAGATGTGCTGATTATGTACTGAAAGATATGCCTAATGTAGTAAATGTATTTATTTGGGCTGATATGGAATTTAGAAAAAAGAGATCTATAGAACTGGACCATCTGCCAGTAGATAAAGCAGAAGAAGAGATACGCAGAATTGACAAAAGAAGAGCCAATTATTATAATTATCATGCTAATGAAAAATGGGGAAAGGCAGAAAATTATCATATATCCCTACGCAGCGACTATATAGGAATTGATAATTGTGTGGAAAGTATCAAGTATTATATTGAGCATAAGATTTAATTGACAAAAAGAAGCAACCAATTTCCGGAATAAGGTTTAGAAGTTAAAAAACTAGGTAATTATGATATGAAAGAGTCATTTCATAATTACCTAGAATATTATATGGAGATAAATAATAGATGAAGTTGAATAAGAAATTGAATAAAAAATATACCCTAATATCCATTTACGTAATTGTAACAGCTATAATTATTTATATCTTAAGTTTAATAGCTAAAAATGCGCCAATTATCTTTCAATATATTATGGATAGGCTATCTTGGCTGGCAAGAGTAACAAAGCCAATAGTTATTGCATTTGTATTTGCATATATATTTGATCCGGTAATTGAATTTTTTGAAAGGACTTATGAAAAGATTAAAATTGGAAGAAAGGGTAAGGAAAGGCACCTAAAGTCTCCCAGAACCTTAGCTGTATTAACTACAATTGTAATTATTGTATTTGTATTATCCGGAATTATATCATTATTGGTATTTAGTGTAACTGACCAAATTCGTTTAGCTAATTTTGATGATCTTATTATACTAGCTAATTCCTATGCGAAGAGCATTAATGATTTTTATAGTTCGGTTAGTGAAAAATTAAGTGGTTTAGATATTCAATCAGCACAAATATCTGAATATGTAAAACTAGTTTCCACAAATTTATTAAATGGCTTAAAATCCATGGCAACTTCTTTTGTATCGTATATTAGCAATATATCATCCTACTTAACCACATTTATATTCTCGATTATTATCGGTATATATTTTATGATTGATGGAGTTATGATAAAGAAATTTATTCATAAAGTCGGAAAAGCCTTACTAAGCGAAAAAGCAAACAAAAGAATAAGCCAATTTATACAAGATGCAGATCAAGTATTTAGCGGTTATATCAGAGGTCAATTAACGGATGCTGCAGTTATGATGATATTAATCAGCTTAACTTTATCCGTAGTAGGTGTGAAATTCGGTATTATAATAGGTATATTAGCCGGAATTGGCAATTTGATACCTTATCTTGGACCTTTCGTTGCCTATATTGGCACTGGAATCGTATGTCTAATTAATGGGCAATACAGAGAACTGTTAATTGCAGTGATTGCCCTATTTATTATACAAACCATAGATGGTAATATTATAGCTCCCAAATTACTTAGCCAAAGTATAGAGATTCATCCTGTATTAGTAATCATATCCTTAATATTTGGTAACGCAATTGGCGGATTACTTGGTATGTTATTAGCAGTACCCATAGGCGCTTTAATTAAAGTATTATTTGTACGATATATAAATTATAGACTGGAAAAGAAAGAACTGGATTCGGAGCAGGAAATAGAACCGAAGGAGTAAAATATATAATCATAAGAAATAAAGGGAATAAGCCAAAGCATATATTATAGTATTATAATAAAAATGTGACATGAAATACCATGAATTCAGAAATTCTTAAGAAATTATATAGTCTTTATTTAAGATTTTTAGGGTAGGATTATTTTGTAATTAAGGAATTATTTAGGAGGTGGAGCTAGAGTGCAAAACCAGGTTGAAACTGTAATCCAGGTTAAGAATGTAAAGAAGATATACAGAATGGGAACGGAAAAAATATTTGCAGTAGATGATGTAAGTTTTGATATTTTAAAAGGCGAATTCTGTTGCTTGCTTGGAACATCCGGTTCAGGTAAATCGACATTACTAAATCTAATGGCCGGCATTGAGAAACTATCAGCCGGTCAGATTATTATAAAAGGCAAAAAAATTCATCGAATGAGTGAAAGCAGCTTGGCTAGATTTCGTCAGCGTTATTTAGGATTTGTTTTTCAATCCTATAATTTGCTTAATTCAATGACTGCCTTAGAGAATGTTGAGTTCCCTCTGGTATTCAAAAAGGAAAAGGTTAAGAAAAGAAAAGCTATGGCAAGGGATATGCTCATAAAAGTTGGTTTGGGAAACCGTATGACTCATAAACCAAAGGAAATGAGTGGTGGTCAGCAGCAAAGAGTTGGTATCGCCAGAGCATTTGTTGCAAAACCGGAGATTGTATTTGCAGATGAACCTACCGGTAATCTGGATACAAAGACTGCTATGGAGGTTATGAAACTAATAAGAGGAATAGCCCAGGAAAACAATCAAACCATTGTAATGGTAACCCATGACAAACGTTTAGCAGAATTTGCAGATAAGATTATACATATATTAGACGGTAAGATTCAGGAAATTGAAATTAGACGGGATATTACTAAAACCACTTCGGATACAGATATATCTTCGGAAACAGAACAATTCAGTAAGATTGAAGAATCTAATATAGGCGCAGAATCTGATATAGATACAGAGTCTAATATTGGAAGAGAATTTAATATTGAAGCAGAATCTAATATAGATATAGAGTCTAATATTGGAACAGGGTCTAATATTGGAACAGAATCTGATATAGACACAGAATTTAATATAGATATAGAATCTGATATAGATGCTGAAACGGATATAAAGATTGATTTAGATGGTATCTTTGATGACGATGAAGATACGGGGAATTCTAAAAAAGCTCATATAGAAATACAATCGACAGATGATGCCATAAATCAGATGTCAGATATTGCATCTACAAAAGAATGAGGCTGTATATACAATACATAAAAATGAATAACTGAATCAGAATAGGCATAAGGAAAGAAGAGATATAAATAAAGTGAATAAAAAGGAAGAAGAGGGATTAAGAATGAAAAAAGCTAGAAAAGTATTTGCATTAATATTAACATTTGCTTTTATTATTAGTGGCTTATCAGGAACTTCATTATCTGTTAAAGCTGCTGCATCTTTAATTTTTAGTGAAAAAGTAAGTGATATTAAAGGGGTTCCAGGTGAAACAGTTCATGTAAAACTGCCAGTTAGAACAACAGGTGATTATATATCAAACCCAAGGATTTCTGTAGATAAAACTGATGTACCTTTTCAGGCAGAAAATATTACATTAAGTGCAGATGGTTACTCAGCAAGCAATCCACCTGCCGGTATATCCGCTGCTACTACTTACATAGAATTTGATTTAAAGGTAAAAGAGACTGCAAAAATTGGTAACTATCCATTAAAGGTCTCCGTTAAATATATAAATTATGATGAAGAGTCCCAAGCTATGAAGGAACTTACAGTTCAGGTACCAAGTATAGATGTTGTCATTTCGGAAGAAAAGGAACCTGCACAGTTAACCGTTGATAATGTTGTATTTGATAATGCAATTATAGGAAGTGATACGGAGCTATCCTTTGTAATAAAGAATGAAGGTGGAATAACAGCTCATAATACGCGTTTTAGTGTTGAAGGTTATGATGCAGTGGGCATATCTCCTAAATATTCTAAGTTAAATCAACAAGCTGGTAATAATGGAAAGCTAGCTCCAGGAGAATCCTATCAAGTTAAATTGCCGGTAAGTATCCTGCCAACTGCAACAGCTGGTTCAAAAACCTTAACGATACAATTAACTTCAAAAAATGCAGATGGTGAAGAAGTAAAAACTGAAAATAAAATCTATATAAATATTGATGAAAACAGTAAAGCACCGAAAATTGAAATTGACAGTACCAAATACGCAGGAGAGTTAAAGACAGGAAATGCTTTTAATATGATTACAACTTTGCGTAATACTGGTTCATCAGAAGCAAAAGATATACAAATTGAAATTGAAGGACTGGGAGTTGAAAGTTTTCTCCCTAACTACACTACAAAAACAATAAAAGTAGGTAATTTAAAAAACAATAGAAAAATAGATGCAAAAATTCCTTTGATTGTTTCCAAAGCAGCAACCAGTGGATTAAAGGCAGTAACCGTTAAGATTACCTATAAAGACAATACTGGGGTTACCTATACAACTGCTACCACATTATATCTGGAAATAACAGCAGCAGATGGGGTATCATCTGAAGGAAAACCTAATATTTTAGTGGATAATGTAACTCAAAGCCCAAGTTCACCAAATGCAGGTGCCAGAGTAGATGTATCTTTTGATTTAGAAAATAAGAGTAAAATTAGTATTAATGAAATAAAAATAGCAGCAACTAATCTTTCCAAAACCAATTTTAGCCCTATCGATTCAGACCCTTATCAGTACCTTGATAAGTTAGAAGGTGGAAAGAAAGCAAGAATCACCATGCCTTTATTAGTTTCTGATGAAGTTGCAGAGGGTACAAATACATTAGAAATTAAATATGATTATAAAGATGAAAAAGGAAATGTCTATTCAGATACTGCCACTCTTTACGTATTAGATGTACAAAACAATGGAGCATCCAGTAAACCAAAGTTAATCATTAGTAACTTTTCAACTGACATAGAAGAATTAAGAGCAGGAAGTACCTTTAAGTTCATGTTTGATATTTTCAATACCAATTCAAGTGTGGCTGCAAAGAATATTAAAGTAACCGTATCACAAGCAGATAATGTATTTGCAGTAACCAAAGGCAGCAATACCTTCTATATTAATAAGATAGCTGCTGGGGAAACCGTTGAGAATTCTATTGAATTAAAGGTAAAATCAGATGCTGTAACAAAAGCATATCCATTAGAGATTAAATTTGAATATGAATATGATGGAGCAGGAGTCAACCCGACTACTGGCGAAGTTGGTGAGAAAGTTTCAGAAATTATTAATTTACAAGCAGTGGAGAATTCCAGACCGGTTGTAAATAATATTTATGTAGGTACATATGGTACTCCAACAATAAACCAGCCAACAGGAGTTACATTTGAATTTTATAATATGGGTAAATCCACTTTAAACAATGTATATGCAACCGTAGAAGGCGATTATAGTTTAAACACAGGAAGTATGTATTATATAGGAAATGTACAATCCGGTGCTTCTGAATATGTGGAAATGGAAATTACCCCAACGATAGAAGGAACAGCAAAAGGCAATCTTATTATTACCTTTGAAGACAGTAACGGTGAAGAAGTAAAAATGACCAAAGAATTTGAATCTCAAGTTCAAGGAGAGTTTATTCCAGAATTTCCAAATGGCGGACCGGGCGGAGAATTCCCGATGGAAGAACCTGCTAAGAAGCCAATCCTTCCTACCTGGTTATTTATAATTATTCAGGCTGGTGTTCTAGCTATTGGTATACCAGTAACCAGAAAAGTCGTATTGAGTTTACATTTAAAGAAACTAAGAAAAAAGGAAGATTTGGAATTAGGAGAATAATTTAATACCTCGTAGTGGAAATGAGGTTATGAGCAAGTGATGTAAACGGATAAACTTGCGGTGAGTAAAACTTGTGTTAGTAAAACTTGCGGTGAGTAAAACTTATTTGCTGGTAGGGATTACCAGTGGGTAAAACTTGCTGTAAGTAAAACTTACCTACTGGTAAAACTTGCTGGATGAGAAAAATATTCCAGATAGGAAGTGGGAATATCCGTTTTGACAAGCTGGCTAGAAGGGAGAACAATATGAAAGTATTAATAGATCAAGATATGAATGTGCAAGTGTTTCTTGATAAAACCAACTTCCTTAATAATTCAATAGTTGGTACTGAAACAAAAGCAGAGGGCACTGAAGTAAAAGCAGAGGGCGCCCAAGCAAATGTAGGGGAAACTGTAGCAAATGCAGAGGGCACTCAAGCAAATGTAGAAGGAACCGAAGCAAATGCAGAGGGTAATGAAGAAAATGTAGGAGGAACCGAAGCAAATGTGGAGGGAACTCAAGCAAATGTAGGAGGAACCGAAGCAAATACAGAGGGAATCGATGCGAATGTAGAGGGAACTAATACAAATACAGAGGGAACTAACACAGAGGGAACTGATGTAAATGCAGAGGGAACTGATGCAAATACAGAGGGAATTGATGCAAATGCAGAGGGAATTGATGCAAATGCAGAGGGTAATGAAGAAAATGTAGGGGGCAATGAAGCTAATCCCGGAGGCAATGAAGGATATGTAGGGGGTAATGAAGGATATGTAGATGGCGGTATGGAAGGCGGTTATGGAGACGGCAGCCTTATGGATGGCAATATGGGTGGAGTAAAAACAAAAGATCCTCTGCTCTCTAACTGGGTATTTGTTATTGGAATTACAGCTGTATCGTTGGCAATATCAATTGGAGTAGGAATATTATTAGCAAAAAGAAAAATAAAAAAAGGATTTGAGCTATATGAGGATTAGTGACTTATTTATAATGGGTCTAAGAAATTTGAGCCGGCGTAAAGCAAGAACTGCATTAACAGTAATTGGTGTTATAATTGGTACTCTATCTATTGTAGTTATGGTTTCTATTGGCGTAGGAATGAATAAGAATTACGAGTCACAGGTTATGGAGTTAGGCAGCTTAACAACGATTACAGTTGAGCGCCATGCACCAATCTTCGACAATGATGGAAATTACGTAGATAGTAAGGAACAGACAATGGATGATAAATTTGTCGAACAATTAAGAGGAATTAAGCACGTTAAAGCAGTATCTCCGGTTATAAGTAAAGGTGCTATGTTATCCAGTGGAAAATATGAATCATACATACAAATTATGGCAATGGACAGCAGTACCTTTGCTGACTTTGATTTCCCTGCATTAGTTAGTGGAAACTATCCAACAGCAGAGAATAATAATACAATAGTATTGGGCGCGGAAATTCCTAAAAATTTTTATGATCCAAGGTCAAGAAGGTGGGAACCAATTACTATAGATTTTGATAAAGACAATGTAATCTTTAAATTTGGATGGGAATATCAACGAGAGGAAGGCAAAAAGGAATTCTCCCTGAAATTAACAGATTATGCCTTGATGGATAAAACAAATAACTGGGAATACGATGGAGTTGCCTATATGGATATTGGATACTTTGAATCAATATATAAAAAGTATGCAAGTTCCTTAAAAACAGAAGACCGTAAAAAAGCTCTTAAATCCATGGAATCCTATGAACGTATAAAAATATCAGTAGATAATGTGAAATATCTGGATGAGGTGCAAAAGCAAATTAAAGAAATGGGGTACCAGCCAACAAGTTTGGGAACCTTTTTGAAACCAATGCAGGAAACTTCTAAAATGCTTCAAATGGTTTTAGGTGGAATTGGAGCTATTTCTATGTTGGTATCTGCCATTAACATAGCCAATACCATGATTATGTCCATTTACGAACGAACCAAGGAAATTGGTATTATGAAAGTGCTAGGTTGTTATATCAGGGATATAAAGAAATTGTTTTTATTTGAAGCTGGTATTATAGGACTTATTGGAGGACTTATAGGGGTTATCCTAAGTTACATAACTTCCTGGGGTATTAATAAGTTTGGGCAGCCTTTATTTAAATCTTTATTTGCAGGCAATTACATGTACAATATGGAAAATACTAAGTTTTCAGTTATTCCAATATGGCTTCCTTTCGCAGCAGCAGGGGTTGCAATTGTTATAGGCTTAGTGTCAGGATACTATCCTGCACGAAGAGCTACCAAAATCAGTGCTATTGAAGCCATGAAGACAGATGGCTAATAAAAAGTTACATTATTAAAATATATTCTATAGAGGGGACACCTATCAGTTTTGCTGATACCCTGTGGAAAGTATGTGCGAATAGTGGCAAGATACGGAAAGTCAATATTCATTCGCACAACCTCCCATAGGTTTCGGCAAAACGAATAGGTGTCCTCTCTTAGTTTTACACATGCCACCAGAAAGATTACCAAGGTTAGATTGGACTGCAACCTTCAAATATTAAGGATAAGTGTTCTCCATAAAAAGCAGATAAGCATCCACCATAAAAAATTTAGTTTAGATTTTCATGGAAATGTGATATAATCAGATAATAGTGATAGATGAAAGGAAAAGGATGAGTAAGCTATGATTTGTAAAATGTGTGGTCGAAATACAGTAAATGATAATGCTAATTTCTGTGAGTATTGTGGAAATTCATTTCGGGAGAATGGACCTAAAACAACTGAATATAATTCAGGAATAAATCAAACTATGTATAATAATCAAGTAGAACAGAATCAAAATCAAGAGAAACCTATTTCATTTGGCAATTGGTTATTAATTATGTTAATACCATTTATTCCGTTTGTAGGATTTATTGCATATCCAGCACTAATGTTAATTTGGGCATTTAGAAAAGATACTCCCCCAACCAAGAAGAATTGGGCTAGAGCAAATTTGGTTATTATATTAATTGGTATCGTAATTTTCATTATGTTTTTTGAATCAGCAATGAATATGATTATGAGTGGAGATTTTGCTAGCTATATGAAAGAATTTTATAACATAGATAAGTTTTATTAATTTGTTTTGCAGTTAAACATACATTAAGAGGAGCTGCTGCAAAATAGACTTAAAAAATCTTATCTACAGTTCTATTAGCCTATTTTGCAGCAGCCTCCTTGTTTTAGCCCAAATTCATGCCGCTGACTTGAATTTTGACGTTCTAATTAAATCTAGGTTTTATTTTAAAATAGTATCAATTGCTGTTAATTCATCATGAGTAAAGGATAAGTTTTTTAAGATTTCTATATTCTCAAGTATTTGAGAAGCCTTGCTGGCACCAATTAATGCAGAAGTAACCTTGCCGTTTCGCAGTACCCATGCAAGTGCCATCTGAGCCATCGTCTGACCACGGTCTTTGGCAATCTGATCTAGCTTTCTAACCTTTTCAATATCAGATTCCTTTATGGATTCTGAAGTAAGTGACGAAGTTATAGAGCTTGCTGCACGAGAATCTGCAGGGATTCCATGGATATATTTATTGGTAAGAAGACCTTGTGCCAATGGACAAAAAGCGATGCTTCCAACACCATTTTCTTCAAGAACATCTTGCAATCCATCTTCAATCCAACGGTCAAACATATTATATCTTGGTTGATGTATTAAGAGGGGAGTTCCTAGGTCTTTTAATATTCGGATAGCTTCTTTGGTTTGTTCTGGATTATAACTTGAGATTCCAACATAAAGAGCTTTTCCGGAACGAACAATCTGATCCAAAGCCATCATGGTTTCCTCTAATGGAGTTTCCGGATCCGGTCTATGAGAATAAAAAATGTCTACATAGTCTACACCTAATCTTTTCAGGCTTTGATCCAGACTGGATATTAAATACTTCTTGCTTCCCCATTCACCATAAGGACCTGGCCACATATAATAACCAGCTTTGGAGGAAATAACAATTTCATCACGGTATGGTTTCATTTCATTCTTTAAAATCTTCCCAAAGTTTTCTTCTGCTGAACCAGGTTTTGGTCCGTAATTATTTGCAAGGTCAAAATGTGTAATTCCATGATCAAAGGCGGTTGTAACCATGTCAACCATATTGTCATATATATTGGAAGAACCAAAGTTGTGCCATAAACCTAAAGATAGAGCAGGAAGTTTAAGACCGCTTTTGCCGCAACGGTTGTATATCATATTTTCATAACGTTTTTCATTGGCTGTATACATAGCGCACCTCTTTCTTACATAATAAATTTGGTAGTTATTATGTTACTAAATTTTAGAATTGTAAATATTATGTATTATTAATCATACTATAAAATACTTTATTCTATTACCCAATATTATAACATAAACCAAGTTATTACAATAGTATTAGGTGTAAAATCCGTTTATTACATTTTGCAATACTTGACATAATTCTATGCATAGATTATATTATAACCTATGATAACCAATATCTGCAGCAAAAAAAGCATTATTTTATCACATTATAATCTCAATATTTTATGTGAAAGCTGTACGATACCTAGATAAATAAAGAAAGCAGGAAAGAAACATGAGTAGAGTAAGAACTCGTTATGCACCAAGTCCAACAGGAAGAATGCATGTTGGTAATTTGAGAACCGCACTATATGAATTTTTAATTGCAAAACATGAGGGCGGCGATTTTATTCTAAGAATAGAGGATACTGACCAGGAAAGATTTGTAGAAGGTGCAACTGAAATCATTTATAGAACTCTGGAAAAGACCGGCTTAGTTCATGATGAAGGACCGGACAAAGATGGCGGTTGCGGACCATATGTACAAAGTGAACGTCAGAAGGAAGGTATCTATTTAAAATATGCGAAGGAATTAATCGACAAGGGAGAGGCTTATTACTGTTTCTGTACAAAGGAAAGATTAGAAACCCTAAAAAGCGTAGTTTCCGAAGAAGAAGATAAAGAAATTATAAAATATGATAAACACTGTTTGCATTTATCCAAAGAAGAAGTGGAAGCAAATCTTGCAGCAGGAATGCCTTATGTTATTAGACAGAATAACCCAACAGAAGGAACCACTACATTTCATGACGCAATTTATGGTGATATTACTGTTGATAACGAAGAATTGGATGATATGATACTTATAAAGTCTGACGGCTTCCCTACTTATAATTTTGCCAATGTAGTAGACGATCATTTAATGAGTATCACTCATGTGGTTCGTGGAAATGAATATTTATCTTCATCACCAAAGTATACAAGGCTTTATCATGCATTTGGATGGGAAGAACCAATCTATGTACATTGTCCTTTGATTACCAATGAAGAGCATAAGAAATTATCCAAACGCAGCGGACATTCTTCCTTTGAAGATTTATTAGAGCAGGGATTTGTTACAGAAGCCATTGTTAACTTCATCGCACTTCTTGGCTGGAGTTCCCCTAGTAATGAAGAAATATTCTCCTTAGAGGACTTAATTAAAGAATTCGATTATCGTCATATTAATAAAGCACCTGCTGTTTTTGATTTGAATAAATTAAGATGGATGAATGGTGAATATATTAAGAAAATGGATAATGAAAAATATTATGAAATGGCTATTCCATATATTAAAGAAGTCATTCATAAAGACTTAGATTTATACAAAATAGCAGATTTAGTAAAATCCAGAATAGAAACATTCTTAGATATTAAAGACCTGATTGATTTCTTTGAAGAGTTACCGGAATATGACACAGCAATGTATACTCATAAAAAGATGAAGACCAATGAAGAAATATCCTTAGGGGTTCTAAAAGAACAATTACCATTATTAGAAGCTTTAGAGGATTACTCTATTCCAGCCATTGAAGAAGTGGTTATGAATTATATTGGACAAAAAGGCATTAAGAATGGTACTGGATTATGGCCTCTTAGAACAGCAGTATCCGGAAAACAATCAACACCAGGCGGTGCATATGAAATCATGAATATTATTGGCAAGGAAGAAAGCATTCGCCGTATCAAAATTGCTATAGATAAATTAAGCAATCTTTAATGCCTATGGATATAAATGAATCACAAATAAAAGCAATAAATCATAATAAAGGGCCCATGCTTGTATTAGCTGGGCCTGGTTCTGGAAAAACCCTTGTTATTACAAGAAGAACTGCCAAATTGATTGAAGAATACGGAATAAATCCTCAAAATATTTTAGTAATTACATTTACAAAGGCAGCGGCAGAAGAGATGAAAGGGCGATTTGGCCGTCTGACTTCCGGCAAATGTAATGGAGTAAACTTTGGAACTTTTCATGCTGTATTTTTTACAATTCTAAAATATGCCTATGGCTTTCAAGCGTCTAATATTATCCGTGAAGAACAAAGATACCAATATATGAGAGATATCATAGAACAGAATAATTTAGAAATTGAAGATGAGAAAGACTTTATTTCAGGCATTTTCTCGGAAATTAGTTTAGTAAAAGGGGAAGGCTTGGACTTAGATCATTATTATTCCATTAGCTGTTCAGAAGAAATCTTTAAAAAAATATATGAAGCATATGATAATAGACTTAGAAGAGCTAATTTAATAGATTTTGATGATATGCTGGTCCTATGCTATGAATTGTTAAGAGAAAGGCAGGATATTCTGGCGATTTGGCAGAAGAAGTTTCGGTATATCTTAATTGATGAATTCCAGGATATTAACAGAATACAATATGAAATTATCAGGCTCCTTGCATTACCGGAGAATAATCTGTTTATAGTGGGTGATGATGACCAGTCTATCTATCGTTTTCGTGGCGCTAAGCCTGAAATCATGTTAAACTTCCAAAATGACTATCCTAATGCAAAAAAGATTCTTCTGGATACTAATTACCGCTCATCTGCTAACATTGTCAGTAAAGCTGCATCTTTAATTAAGAATAATACGAAAAGATTCGAAAAGAACATAAAAGCAGTGAAACCACTTGGACATGATGTGGTGATTAAAACCTTTAAAGAGTTAAAAGAACAAAACAGCATGGTAGTAGCGAATATATTACAGTATTATAAACTAGGAATACCATTTTCCAATATGGCTGTATTATTTCGCACCAATACTGGACCGAGAGCTTTAATAGAAAAAATGATGGAATATAATGTTCCTTTTCAAATGAAGGATATGGTGCCAAACATTTATGACCATTGGATTGCAAGTAATATTATAGCATATATTAAATTAGCAATGGGAAGCAGGGACAGAGGTATTTTCTTACAGATTTCTAACCGGCCAAAAAGATATCTTAACAGGGAATGTTTTGCCGAGTCTCAAGTGGAATTTGCAAAATTAAGGGAATATTATAGTGATAAGGACTGGATGATAGACCGAATTGATAAATTAGAATATGACATCCATCTGCTAAAAACTATGAGCCCATTTGCAGCTATTAATTATATTCGAAAAGGAATCGGCTATGAAGAATATTTATCGGAATATGCAGATTACCGAAGAATAAAAGGGGATGAGTTAATTGATACCCTTAATGAACTGCAAGAAGCTGCCAAGCCATATAAAACCTATGAGGAATGGTTCCAGCATATTGAAAATTATAAGGCTGAATTAAAGGAACAGGCCAGCAATAGGCGGAATAAAGACCGTGACAGTGTAACTATGGCAACTATGCATAGCTCAAAAGGCTTAGAATATGAAGTGGTCTTTATCGTAGATGCCAACGAAGGCATTACCCCTCATAGAAAAGCAGTTATCGATGCAGATTTAGAAGAAGAGAGAAGACTATTCTATGTAGCCATGACACGTGCCAAAGAGTACCTTCACATCTATTCCGTAAAAGAGCGATACAACAAAGAGCTAACCTGTTCCAGATTCGTAGGAGAACTCCTGCTGGATAAAGAGAAACTAATCCCCGGAACCAAAGTGGAGCATAAAACCTACGGACAAGGTGAAATCAAAGAAAATAAACAGGGCAGATTGGTAATCTATTTCGAACGTTTAAAGAAAGAGAGAACCTTAGATTTAGAATTTTGTGTGCAGAATATGCTATTAACAATTTTAGAAGAAAAACAATAGATATTAAAGAAGGCAAAACATTACTGTCATTCCCATGAAAGCGTCCATTGCTATGAAAGTGTGTATCGTTATGAAAACATGTCATTCCCATGAAAGCATGTCATTCTGAGCGAAAATTCAACGAAGTTGAATTCGCGAAGAATCCCTTAGCGAAGAATCGCTTCCCTTCATTGCGGTGCTATTTAGCATTATAATTCTAAGTTAAAAGCTAAACGATGTATCATTAATACATTTCCAAAGCTTATAAGTTTTAAGTAAATAAATATAAGGGGGCATGGTTCCAACAATCGAACCAATATCATTTTCTTCGCTGTTTTAGGTAAAAAATAAAAGAGGGCATGAGTAATATTCTCATAAAATCTTTGCCAAGCCGTGTAAATAGCTGCAATATAGAGAATGCCACTATTCTCACAGCTTGTCAAAGTTTTAGAAAAAATATTCTTCAAGCCCTCTTACAATTTCATCCCCTTTATTATTGCAATATCCTTACAATAATAAAGGGCAAGCACTCTATTTAACCTCAACAGGGAAGCCCCTGTGAATGTCCGCTTTGACTATTATGAAGACTACTCTTCATCCTCATCCTCGTCTTCATCTTCATCGAACATTTCATCAAATTCTTCATTGTCCATTAATTCATCGAAAGCATCTGATACCGCTTCAAACTCTTCATCATTTTCAATATTAAGTAATTCGATTTCTTCATTTTCATGTTCTATGAAACGGTATAAGAAGATTTCACCTTCTTCTTCATCTTCATTATCAACTGGAACAAGTGCAATATAATCTTTGTCCTCTACTGGGAAGATACACAGAACTGCACATTCTAACTCTGTACCGTCATCAAGTGTTAATGTAACATTCATATGATCCTGTTCGTGCTCGTGATCATGTCCACATCCGCATTCGTGTTCGCTCATAAAAACCTCTCTTTCATACCCTTTATACAGGGAACCTGTATGGGCTCTATAAGTATTAAAATAATAAGAATAGGATAACCAAATTTTATTATTTCTAACAATTTGACTTTAACAGATTTATAGCAAAAAATCAAGGTAATTCTAGTCATAATAATATTTAAATTAATCTTAAAATTTACATAAAAGTGATTGACTTTATATAAAAATATAATAAAATATACAGTATGATTATGGTGATTGAAAGCAGTAAGCTTGCCCACAAATTTCCAGTGGAATGCAATAATTAAAAGAAGTATTTAAAGTTAAGAGAGGAGAACTTCCGTGGTTACAACCAATGCTAGGGATAGCAGACCAAGAGAAAATCTAGGAAAACAATCTAGATCGAATGAAAATTACAAGCCAAAAACAAGTCGTGAGAGTGGAAATAATAACAGAGTTTCCGTTCAAGAAAAAAGAGATGGTAAATCAACTAACCGATCATCCTTTGGGGGAAATAAAGACAAAGGTGGTAAAACAGCTGGGGGATATTACAAAAGTAAAGATTTTAAGGGTAGTCCATTTAATAAAGATGATGATTACGAAAACGGCAATAAATATGGCAAGGGTTATGGAAAAGGTAGCCAACGTATGGAATCCAGATCGAAATCTGGCCAAGCGAAAGAAAAAGAACAACAGCCTGATAAATTTGAGACACTAAAAAGATTAGAAAACGAAAAGAAAATCAAACAAAAAAAGTTGAATCAAGAATTTAGCAACAAATCAGAAAGACCAAATAAACCTTTAGTAAAACACAAGAGAACCAGCAACATCGACTGGACCAAGGGATATGAAAAAGGACTTTATGATGACGATGATGAAACTTACACAGAATTTTTATAAGAAAAGTTGATTAGAATAGTTTATTAATTTATATATAAATGATATAATGGAATTATATTTGGCTATAGATATATCAAGTTATAGATATATTGAGCCATAGATATATTTGTATTTAAATTAAGGAATATTCATATGTAATCAATATAACATAAATAATGAAGGCATCTGAATTGGTATACCATTTAGGTGCCTTTTTTCGTAGGAAGAGACATGGTAATGGAAAAGGATAAGAATGAAATTAAAATATCAGTAAGATCCTTGGTAGAGTTCATTCTAAGATCAGGTGATTTGGATAATAGAACTGGTGGCAGAAGGGATACAGAGGCTATGCAGGAAGGAAGCAGAATTCATCGAAAGATACAAAAAAGGATGGGTTCTAATTATAGTGCAGAATTTTCACTTAGTATTACGGTGCCAATCAAAAGGGATGAACTGGAATTCGAGATTATAGTAGAAGGAAGAGCAGATGGAGTTATCAGCCAGCCAGAAGAAAATCCACCAATCCTAATTGATGAAATAAAAGGTATTTATATGGAATTAAGTCATTTAGAGGCGCCAGTTCCGGTACATCGTGCCCAAGCTATGTGCTATGCATATATTTATGCAAAGCAATATGCACACGACACCATTGGAATTCGAATGACATACTGTAATATAGAAACAGAGAATATAAGATATTTTGAAGAGACTTTTTCCATGGAAGAATTAGAAACATGGTTTCAAAAATTAATCGATGAATATGGCAAATGGGCTGCTTGGCAGTATAATTGGTCAGTATTTAGAAATGAAAGTATCAAAGGGCTGGAATTCCCTTTTGATTATAGACACGGGCAAAAGAAATTGGTTACTGACGTTTACAAAACTATTATACGGGATAAACGGCTATTTATAGAAGCTCCCACGGGAGTCGGCAAAACCATTTCAACGGTATTTCCGACTATAAAAGCAATGGGGGAAGGATTTGTCACGAAAGTTTTCTATCTGACTGCCAAAACTATAACAAGAACCGTAGCTGAAGAAACCTTCCAGTTACTTATTAAAAAAGGACTGCATTTAAAGTTAGTTACCATTACTGCAAAAGAAAAAATATGCATATTAGACAAACCGGATTGTAACCCTGTCGCATGCCCAAGAGCGAAAGGACATTTTGACCGTGTAAATGATGCTGTATTTGATTTATTAAATAATGAAAATGAAATATCAAGAGAATTGATTCAGGAATACGCGGAAAAACATATGGTTTGTCCATTTGAAATGTCATTAGATGTTACGACCTGGGCGGACAGCATAATTTGCGATTATAATTATGTATTTGATCCCAATGTATATTTACGAAGATTTTTTATGAATGAGAAAAAGAATGATTATGTTTTCTTAATTGATGAAGCACATAATCTGGTTGAACGAGCCAGAGAAATGTATAGTGCAGTTCTTTATAAAAAACAATTTTTAACGGTAAAGAACTTAGTAAAAGAAACAAGTAAAAAGTTAGAGAAAAGGCTGCAAACCTGTAATGAAGACCTGTTAAAATTAAGGCGGGAATGTGATAACTGTAATGTTACCCAAAGTATTACCGATTTTGTATTACATTTACTTCGCCTAATGACTGAATATGATGAGTTTTTGCAGGAGAATCCCAATATAGAAGGCAAAGATGAGATTCTTCAGCTTTATATGGATATAAGACATTTCCTAAATATTTATGACATTTATAATGAAAAATATCTTACCTATACCGATTATGATGAACAAGGGGAATTCCGAATTAAATTACTATGTATGGATCCTTCTGAAAATCTAAATGGGTGCCTTGAGAAGGGTAAAAGTGCCATATTTTTTTCTGCCACCTTGCTGCCTATTCATTATTATAAAGAGCAATTAGGTGGAAGAGAAGGAGATTATGCAGTGTATGCTCCATCTCCCTTTGATATAGATAACAGGCTGCTCATGATTGGCAGAGATGTAAGCACGAAATATACAAGGCGCAATGAGAGAGAATATAAGAAAATATATGATTATATATATTCCTTTACCAATGCTAAAAAAGGAAATTATATGGTATTCTTTCCTTCTTATCAGATGCTAAATAGTATAGCAGAATTAGCTGAAGGTACTTTAGAAGGTTTGGTAATTCAAAAAAGCAATATGACAGAATTAGAAAAAGAAACCTTCTTAGAAGACTTTACCACAGAACCCGATTCAAGCAGAATTGGATTTTGCGTTATGGGTGGAATCTTTAGTGAAGGAATTGATTTGAAAAGTGACAGGCTAATAGGGGCAGTTATTGTAGGAACGGGTCTGCCCATGGTGGGTAATGAACGTGAACTTTTCCGTACCTATTATGACAGAATCAATGGCAGAGGTTTTGATTATGCCTATCTATATCAGGGAATGAATAAAGTACAGCAATCTGCCGGACGAGTAATCCGGACTATGGAAGATAAGGGAGCCATCCTTTTATTGGACGAACGATTTGTACAAAAGCAATATACCAATATATTTCCTAGAGAGTGGTTTCCTAATATTACGGTAAATAAGGAAACGATGGTGGATGAATTGGAAAGATTTTGGGGGAGTATAAAATAGAAATTGAGAAAAATAAAAAGTTAGCTTATTAAATAAGGACGCTTTGCCTAATATAGGTTATGCAGACCTTAGAGAGTAGACATGGGATATATTTCTTTCTTGTGACCTTGAAAAATTCGATGGTTCTAATACGATAGTAATCGCTTAAAACATATATAAAAATTGCGAACTCCTCGGCTTCGCCACGTAAATAATGGGGCTGTCGCTTTAACGATTGAAAAACCGTGAAGCTGCAGCTTCCTTTTTGCTT
>ENA-UOOI01000160-UOOI01000160.1-fermentation-metagenome-genome-assembly--contig:-NODE-160-length-85288-cov-31.620816_pt1 | contig 85288 bp, 72 predicted proteins | sample MGYA00245779_ERZ724027 | MGnify/ENA primary metagenome ERZ724027 (study PRJEB28704, sample SAMN03018318) | fermentation metagenome | biome: anthropogenic terrestrial biome; feature: soil; material...
ACAACCCCGCTCTGCCCGCCTTCTGATAGCTATTATAAAAACGGCGGGACTCTGCAAACCCTCAGGAGCCAGATTACGGCCAATGTCGTGATACAGGGCAAGTCGGCCGGCGACGGAATCAGCCAGTACAAATCGCAGGCTGGTGCCAAAGTGGAACAGATCCTGAAAGAATTTAACGAGTCGAAATAACCGGTTTCTGCCTTTGCATGGGAAAGGATATTTGTATAAACCGGGGTCTGGATTCCGATTTTGCAAATACCTTTCCTTTTTTATCCATCCGGCTAGCTCCCGAGAACGGCCGGCGGCTGGAGTTATGAATCAAGAAAGAAGGGGAAACTTTGCAGAACACCGCAGCTACAAAAGAAATCAAAACCGGAGTACGTCCGCACACGCTGGCCGCAAGAATTTACAAATACCGTTATTTTTACCTGATGATGCTGCCTGCCGTTGCGCTGCTGATTATCTTCAAATATGTCCCGATGGCAGGCGTCAGCCTTGCTTTCACAAAATACACGGCTTTTGCCCCTCCAAAATTCATAGGGTGGGACAACTTTAAAGAACTGATTGGGGACGCTTCCTTTCTTAGTGCCCTGAAAAACACGTTGATCCTGAGTTTGGTCAACCTGTTTCTCGGCATGTTGTTTTCCATCGGCTTTGCCCTGTTAATTAATGAAATACACCGCAAGCTCGTCAAAAGCGTTTTTCAGACGATTTTATACATACCGCATTTTATTTCCTGGGTCGTCACGGCATCCATTTTTTATCTGATCCTGTCTCCTTCCGGAGGGCTGATTAATCAGCTGATTGTCGGGCTGGGAGGAAAATCGACTTATTTTATGATATCGGAAAAATGGTGGACGCCGATCTTTTACCTGATCAATCTTTGGAAAGGCGTCGGGTGGGGCATGATTATTTACATTGCGGCCCTTTCCGGAATCAGCGATGAGCTGTATGAAGCGGCGTCAATCGACGGGGCCGGGCGGCTGAAGCAAACGTGGTACATTACACTTCCCGGCATCATGAACACCATTCTGGTAGTGCTGATCCTTCACCTGGCAAGCGTGCTGAATATCTTTCAGTCGGTCTTCGTTCTCCAGAACGACCTGGTTCTCAACGTTTCGGAAGTTATCGAGACGTATATTTACCGTGTGGGCCTGCTGCAGAGCGATTACGGCTATTCCACAGCGGTCGGGCTGTTTAAGTCTGTGATCAGTATGATCCTTATTCTGATCACCAACAACGCATGCAAGAAGATCAAGGGCGAAGGAATTCTGTAAAGGAAGGTGCTATCATGCAAGAAAAATTTTCTTTCGCGTCGGGTTACCGGTCAAGAACGATTTTCAGAGTCTGCAATATTGTTTTCTTTATCCTCCTTTCCCTTGTAATGCTGGTGCCGATCCTCAAAGTTATCAGCGATTCGTTTGACGCCAAAGCAGGCTACGCATTGACGCTGATTCCTACCCAGTTTACGGCGGATGCTTATAAGCAGGTCTTTACCGATAAAGAACTGCTGAATCCTCTGCTTATTTCCATTTTTACAACGGCCGTAGGAACAGCTTTATGCCTGTTTTTAACAACGACGAGCGCGTATGTGCTGCTGCAGACGGATATGCCGGGCCACAAGATCCTAACCTGGCTGTTCTTCATTACCATGATTTTCAGCGGCGGCATGGTGCCCGGTTATTTGCTGATCAAAAACCTGCACCTGATGAATACCCTCTGGTCGTGTATTCTTCCCCCTGCAATCAGCGTGTCCAACATTATTCTAATGAAAAGCTTTTTTGAGAGCCTGCCGCAGAGCCTGATGGAAGCGGCGGCAATTGACGGATGCACACCGTTTGGAATTTTCATCAAGATTGTCCTGCCGCTTTCCAAACCGGCGCTGGCCTCCATTGGGCTGTTTATCGGAGTACAGTATTGGAATCAGTTCTTCAATTTCGTCATGTACATTACCAACAACGACCTGTTCAATTTCCAGGTAAAACTAAGGGATATCGTTTTGAACAGCACGGATCTTCAGAACTCCAATGCCAGCGACACGGCGCTGATGTCCCGGACCGTTCAGAACGCGTGCGTCATTGTATCAATGATTCCGCCGCTGATCGCTTATCCATTCTGCCAGAAATATTTTACAACGGGTGTCACTTTAGGTGCAGTAAAAGAATAAGAGAGAAGGCATTTCTTGAACATCAATCTGCATTTTCCAAAAACATATAGCCGGCGAAGAAAACTGGAACCATGCACCGTGAGCGTCCCGTTTGCAAGAGGAACGGTCCGGGAACCGGGGGGATGCGTATGCTGCGGCGGCGTGAAGCACCCGACGCAGTGCAAGGTGCTTTCCCGCTGGCAGGATCATTCCGTGAAGTGGATGCGGCTGGATTTTTTGGCGGATCTGCCTGCCGGTGAAGAATCGGATTTTACCTTTTCAACGGAAGGAAATACCGCGGAGCCTCCGGAACCCATCTGCCTGACCCGCGAAGGGCCGCTGCTGAAACTGCGCTCGGGGGCGTTTTCGGTGGAATTCGGCGGACCGGGGGCTCCCATTTTCCATCAAATAACATATGGCGGCTTAATTCTGCAGGAAGACTGTCTGGAAGGACCTGTCCTTGTGGATTCCGCGGGCGTGCAGTATACGGCTCTGACCGGCAGCAGCGGATGGCAGGTTTCGGAAAACGGTCCCGTGCGCGTTACGGCCGAAACATCAGGGAGGCATAAAAGCAAAACCGGTTCCCTGTTCGATTTTACCCTGCGCGTGACGGTTTTTGCGGGCTGCCCCTGGATTGTCCTGGACGACACCATTGTCAACACGGAGCGGAGAGAATCCTGCGGAATTCGGGAGCTGTCCTTTGCTGTCCGCCGCCCCGAAGGATTGGGGAACGGCACGTCGGCAGCTGCGTCCTATGATCCGCACAGCTACCGGAGCCGGATGATCAGCAGCCCGGAAGGCCGAAAATTGGAACTGGCTATTCACGCAGAGGATTTGCTGGTTCAGGAAAATGAGAGCAGCCCTGAGACGTATTTTGGGACGTTTTGGGCAGACTGGAACGACAGGGAAAAGGGCGGCGTATGCGCCACGCTGTACCAGGCCTATCAGAATTTTCCGAAGGCACTTGCGGCTTCCGGTTCCGGGATCCGCCTGTTCCTTATCCCGGACGGAAACACCGTCTTCCCGCGCGGAGTAGCCAAGACCCACCGGCTTTTCCTGCACTTCCACGGTCCGCGGGAGACCCTGGAATCCCTGAATGACCGGAGCATCCGGTTCCAGATGCCGGATATTCCGATTCTGAAACCGGAAACTTACCGGTCGGCCGGAGTGATGGAAGATGTGTTTTCGGAGAAAAAAGACTGGAGGGTTGAACACCGCCTGCTTCAGCTTTCCGACAGCCGCGGGCGGGCGTTCGGCATGCTGGACTGGGGCGATGCGCCGGACGGAGGCTATACCGCGCAGGGCCGGGGGAACGGAAGACCTGTCTATACCAATAATGAATACGATTTTCCCCATGCTGAGATGCTGTTTTACGCCCGCAATGGCGAGCGGCGCATGCTGGACTGCTTTTTAACGGCGGTGCGGCATTGGATGGATGTGGATATTTGTCACAGCAGCGATGATCCCATCCGGAAGGGCGGGCAGATCACTCACTCTGCCGGCCATGTCAGCGGAATCGTTCAGCTCAGCCATGAGTGGGTGGAAGGCCTGCTGGACTATTACCACCAGACCGGCAGCGGCAGGGCCCTGCAAACAGCCGCTGAAATAGGGCAGAATATTCTGAAGCAGCTCAGCCTGAAAAAATACAGCGAGAAAGGTTCGTTCAATGCCCGCGAAACCGGATGGGCCCTCCGGGCTCTCACTGCTCTTTATCAGGAGACCTATCAGGACGGTTACCTCCTGGGCGCACAGAAAATCGTGCGGCAGTTTGAAGAATGGATGCAGCGGTACGGGACGTGGCTGGCTCCGTATACGGAGAATACCCTTGTCCGCGTTCCGTTCATGATTTCGGTTGCGGCGGGGAGCCTGATGCGCTATGACCGGGTGTGCAAAGATGAAAAAGTGAAGCAGATGATCGTGAAAGCCGCGAAAGACTTGACTGAACACTGCATGGCGGGCGACGGGCTGTTCTGCTACAAGGAGTTCCCGGGAACACGCCGCTCCTCGGTGAATACTCTGGTGCTGGAGCTTTTGGCGGACGCTTTTGAACTGACGGGGGACGCCGGGTTTCTGCGCTGCGGACTGGTTACGTTCCGCGTCTGCATCACCGGCTCCGCCCCGTCCGGCGGCCGAAAGCGTGTTTGTGAGAATGCCGTTCTCCAGGAAGGAAACGGACCAAAAGGATTCGCTCAGAGCTTTTACCCGATTGTTCATTTTTACAATCAGATTTCCAAGTGCCCCGATCTTTTTCCAGTGGAGCCGCTCCCTTCGTTTTAGGAGTAATCTCGGGAATCCGCGTCCCTGTCTGCGGGGGATTTCCCTGCGGCGGGGACGTTCTGCGCTTTGAATATCCCTGAAAATCCGGATATAGAAAATAAAAATGCAGGATCGGAGTAAGATAGAACAAAAAGTGAAAATTACAGGAGGACAGGGTATGCCGGATTTTGATGCGGCGATCTTTGATTTGGACGGCACACTGCTGGATTCGCTGGGCGTGTGGGAGAAAGTCGACCGGAATTTTTTAGGAGCGCGCGGCTTTGCTGTAACGCCCGGCTATACTGCGGCCATGGGGGCTATGAGTTTTGAGGAGGGAGCGGAGTACACCATCCGGCGCTATGGGCTTTCAGAAACGGCGGAAGCCCTCATCAGCGAATGGTCCGGCATGGTGGCAGACGAATACGCGCATACAATCAGACTGAAGCCGGGTGCACGGGAGTATCTTTGCTGCCTGAAAAAGCAGGGCGTAAAGCTGGGCGTTGCAACGGCGCTGCCGGAAGAGCTTTATGGTCCCGCGCTGAAAAACAACGGTGTGTACGGCTTTTTCGAGGCTTTTGCCTCTGTGTGCGAGGTGAAACGGGGCAAAGGTTTCCCCGATGTTTACCTTTTGGCTGCCGAGCGCCTGCGGACGCCGCCGGAGCGCTGTGCGGCGTTTGAAGACGTGCTGCCGGGAATCCGGGGTATCCGGGCGGCGGGGATGACGGCCGTAGGGGTATATGATCCGCATTCCCGCGGGGAAGAGAACGCAATCCGGGCGGCGGCGGACTCTTATCTGCACAGCTGGAGCGAAGCTCTGTTCAGTTCAGAGAGCTGATTCTGACAAAACAGGCTCTGTTTACAAAATCTTTTCATTTTATTCACGAAAAAAACAACCAGTGCTTTTATTATTTTGATAGAAATCATTTACAATATCATCAGGAATAAATGAAAGGATGATTGTCATGTATGATCCATACAACCATGAAAACGGCTTTAGCGGGTCAAACAACAATGAAAATAAAGAGAAGAGGCCCGACAGCGAAAAAAGCAGCGATACTTACCGCCCGGTTCAGACAGAATGGGAAGACGGCTGTTATCATTCCGTAAAAGGGCCGAATAATCCGGGGCAAAGCGGCCAGTACGGAAATTACCAGCCTTACGGCTATGTTTCCCCACAGGTCGAAAAGCCGAAAAAGAAGAAAAACCGCCATATGTTCCGAAAAGTCATTGCGGGAGTACTTGTCTGCATGGTGATTTCAGCCGGTTCCATCGCCGGGTTTGTAGCGCTTGTAAACAATGGAACCATTCAGCTGAACGTTTCCGGCGACACGCCGGCGTTCACCATCATGCAAAGCAACGATTCCGGTAAAAAGGCTACGGCCCTGTCGGCTGTTGGCGCGATGACGAAGAGCCAGGTCGCAAAAAAGGTGATTCCTTCCGTCGTCAGCATCGAAAACTACCAGGCTGTCAGGAACGGTGTCAACCAGTTTTCTATCGGCGGCTTCACATTCAGTTTCGGGGGCGATGAGGATGGAAACAGCGGCAAGAGCGAAACCTCCCCGACTCCGACCAGTGAGGGAAGCGGCGTGATTTTTTCCAGCGACGGCTATATTATCACGAACGCGCACGTCGTTTCGAAAGCAAAAAAACTGAAGGTTGTCCTTTCCAACGGAAAAAAGTATGAAGCCAAACTGATTGGCAGCGACGATGTTACCGATTTGGCCGTCATAAAAATCGATGCAACTGGTTTGACTCCGGCAACGTTCGGTTCCAGCAGCGAACTGGAAGTCGGCGACGATGTTTTGGCGATCGGCAGCCCGGACGGCGAGGATTTCAGCTCAACCGTTACTGCCGGCATTGTTTCCGGCCTTGACCGGGCCGTGACCAATTCCGAAACCGGCTATACCATGAACTGCATCCAGACCGACGCAGCCATTAACCCCGGCAACTCAGGCGGCGCACTGGTGAATATGCAAGGCCAGGTTGTGGGGATCAACTCTTCCAAAATTGTGGATACCACAGTGGAAGGCATGGGATTCTCCATCCCGATTAATATAGCGCAGAACGTTGTAAGTGAACTGAAACAGTACGGTTATGTAAAGGACCGTGCCGTCCTCGGGATTACCGGGAAATACCTTGACAGCATTGATGCCAGCCACTATCAGGTTCCATCTGGGTTTGTCATTATCTCCGTATCCAGCCAGTATATCACGTCAGCGGGTATTAAAAAGGGCGATATCATTACAAAGATTGATGGGAAATCCGTTACGGGCGGGAGCATTATCACTTCTGAGATTGCAACCAAAAAACCGGGTGATACGGTCACACTGAATGTGACCCGGTCTTCTACAAACCAGTCGTTTACGGCAAGCGTAAAACTTTTACAGGCAACCGGCAAATCATAAGGGAACAATCGAAAGGGCGCTTCGCATGAATCAAAATTCATGCGAAGCGCCCTTCTTCAGGTTTTCCCGGATTTTGTAAAACCCGTTTACCCCGACTCTATTACGGAAACAAGATAAAATTCTGTGGCGGGACTCAGCGCGCTTTTCGCCAGGCGGATTTCCAAACGGTGTTTTCCCTTTGGAAGGTTTTGTGCAACGTTGGTAATAAAGAGGCAGTCGCCCCATGTTTCGTTAAAATTTGCGTCCAGCCGGACGGCGTGCTTTTCGTCCCCGTCGATAATCGCTTCCGCGATCGGCGCGGGATGTTTTACGCTTTTGCGGAACTGCACGGCGATTTCCGTACCGTCCACTTTGAAAAGAATCGACGCCCCTTCTCGAAAAGCCGTCCAGCCGTGCTTGAACCAGTCGCTGATACTTTGCTTTGGCCGCGGGTCCTTTGTAAATCCCGAGCATACCGGTTCGCTGCTGCCGTTCTGCAGAAGCGTGGAATTTTGGTAACGGTTCGGGGTAATCGGTTCAGGCAGGGCTGGATTCAGAATTTCTTCTGTCTCCAGATCCTGATAAATTCCCTCCAGGCAGGCAATAAGGGTGTCTGCGATCAGGCGATGCCCGAAGTCGTTCGGATGCAGGCCGTCCGGGGAAATGTCAGGGATCCGGATTTGGCCGGAGACGGCATTTTGGTAAAGGGAAGATTTCATGCTGACGCAGGGCAGATGATAGGCTTTTCCGATCCGCAGATGGTATTTTTCTGCGCTGATACCGTTGTCGTACCGGACATTGAACAGCAGCAGGACGGCGGGGCGGCATTCGCTTTCTTCCACCGTGCGGATTAACCCTTCGTAAGTTTCCTCAAAAAATTCGGTTGGTTCGTCGTTGACACTGAAATCGATGACGGCAAAATCCGGCTTCTCCGCCAGCAGGTCTTCTTTAACGCGGGCCGCCCCGAACTGCGAGGTGGTTGCCCCTATTCCTGCGTTGAGATAAGAGACTTTCGACATGGGGAACTTGTTTTTCCACCAGCTGTAGACGAGATAGGCGTAGCAGGTTTCCGGCGAAGAAGCCAGGCTGCCCTGCGTGACGGAACCGCCCAGAAAACCGATTTTGACCGGTTTCCCGGCCAGCGCCTTTTTCATGCAGTCCCTGATTTTCTGCCGGTTCCCTGCGTTCACAGTGCCCCTTGCGGCATATTTCTGATATTCACAGCGATCCATATGGCTGTCAAAACTCCCGTCCTGTAAGTTTTGGGTAAATGGTGCCCAGCTTATCCCGTTTTCCAGACGCTGGCTCCGAATGAGCCGATAAAGCGGCTTAATTCGTCCGACATCTCATCCGCTTCCGGAATCCGGATGTGGCCGGGCGTACCTGATCCGTTCCGGGAATACAGGAAATGCACGGTTTTGGGATCGCCGATGCGTTTGCAGACTTCCCCGATGGAGTCATCCCAACTCCCGTTATGCTCCAGAATGGTCGTGGCGGCAATGATCAGGGCTTTCGGGTAGGTTCGGCGCAGGGTCCTCAGGAATGCTTCATAGTGTTTTCTCCAGTTTTCGGATGAAAGGCCGCGGCAGTCTTCTTTCATATAATCGGAAGGGTGGCTGTCGTTCTGGCCGACCGCAACGATCACAACATGAGGAACATATTGGCTGAAATCCCAGGGCTTCGGTCCGCCCAGAGCCGGCAGGAACTCAATTTTGTCCCAGATATCCTCCATGCCGATATAGTCCGGGGCGACCCATCCCGATCCGTGAAGGAGAGGGATTCCGCCCTGTGAAATGTTATGCAGCTGCGCGTTCAGTTTGCGGGCCGCCATGGCGGCGTAGGAATAATAGGAATTTGAATATTCCCCATTGTGTTCTGGGTCGGGCTTTCCGACAAAGTCTACGGCCTCTGAGACTTCTCCCGCCGAGACGGAATCGCCGAAAACTTCGATCCGGCGGTCCGGCTTTTCTTCCGGCGCGAAGATTTCCGCGTGTTTGTCAAGGATAAAGCCGAAGAGGGAAAATATATGGCACGAATCCATACGCTTGAAGAAAAACAATTCGTGCTTTCCGCCCTTCAGTCCCTTTGCAAGGGTCAGACAGATTATTTTGTCATGTTCCGGAATTCGGATTTTATGCTGGACACCGTCCAGAAGACAGCCAAGGTAATTATTCCAGCAGCTGTGCTTGTTTTTGAGGATCACCTTCAGCTCTGAGCCGGTAAAGCATATTTTTACCGATGAATACGGATATACAAAAACCGGCGCGGCCGGATTGCTGAAATCGATACGGCCCGTATACTGCAGAAACCGGTCGGCCGGCGAAACAAAACGTTCGTCAGCCGAATAAAATTGATTCAGATTCAAAATTTAACCCCCAGCTAAATTAGAAAAGCCTTTATTTGCTGTTTTTGAATACGGCGTCCACCTTGCTTTGAGCAACCTGCTTGTTTTGCTCAACAGCCTGCGCCGGAGTCTTTCCATCATGCAGAAAAGCGTTTAGAACATTGCCGAGGGGATAGTCCGGGATCGCGCTGTAATAGTCCACTTTGCCGCATTTTTTAGAAATATCGACCGACATGTTCACGTCGTCTTCCGTCGGCCACAGGGTTTCCAGCCACTGCATGGTTGTGCCGCTTTTTTCGTCGAAATCTCCGCCGCACCAGTCGATGACTTCTTCAAAGACCTGTGCGACAATTTTGGGATCTTTTACGCCCTTTGGAATACATACTCCGGCTTCGGCTTTAAAATACAGATTGTCGGTTTTATTGGACGGTCCTTTCGGCGCTGGCGCGCATCCAACCTTGAAGCTGAGCTTTGGATCGGAGGTCGGCAGCATCCAGTCTTCGCAGTAGAACATGGCGATATTCCCCTTCTTGAAGGAATAGTCGTTTGAGTTGTAGTCGTTGATTTCGTTGGCGATGTAGCCGACTTTCTCGACGTTGTAGATCTTATTCACAAATTCGAGCGCTTCCACCGTCTTGGGATCGTCCAGGCCGGATTTCTTGTCCGTTTCGTCAAGAAGGCAGCCGTCGTTGGAGGCGATAAACAGCGGTGCGGCGCGTCCCGGCGTCCCGCCGAAGCCGTACTGGTCAATCTTGCCGTCTCCGTTGGTGTCTTTTGTGGCGGCTTTTGCCAGTTTCATGAAATTATCCCAGGTCCACTCGCCTTTCTTGTAAAGCTCATCCGGCGCATCCATGCCGAGCTGTTTAATAATATCGCGGTTAAAGGCAATAAACTGCCCCGACTGGGCAGGGCCTGTTTCAGCCATGGCGTATGCCTTGCCTAAATACGATACCGGGTAAATAACGTTTTTGTCATGAAAAAGGTCACTGTTATCCGGCACATTTTCTTCAAGCGGCAGGATTTGGTTCCCCAGAATGGCCGGATAAATTTGCGCGGTGCTCAGGTTGATGGCGTCACAGAACGGCTGGTTTGCCATAACGCTTGTGGTGAGCTTTTCGCTGATCTGGTCGTAGGGAACGTTGATGTACTTGATCTTGCAGTTGTATTTTTTCTCGATCCTTTTCAGGTTGGCCAGCTTTCCAATCTGCTCTTCCGTAGCTGTTTTTGAGTCCAGTTTGTCGGCTGAAGTAGACGGCACCATATCCCAGTTATAGGCAAAGGTAAACTTTCTGCCGCCCAAATCCTGGGCTTTGTATTTATCCTGAGGATTTTCTGCCTCGGCCGACGAAGCCTCGGAGGATGCCTCCGAAACCTGTGAAGATGCCGGAGAAGCCTCAGAAGGCGCCTCCGACGGCGCCGCCGTCTGACCTCCCGAACAGCCGGCGGTGCAGGATGCCGCTATAGCCGCTGCCAGCAGGCAGGCAACGCTTTTCACTTTTTTCATACATACTCAACTCCTTAAAAAATTTATTATGATAAAATGGCATCATCCATTTCATCTTCAAAATCAGCCGACAATGCCGCTTCTGTCCACGCTTTCCATGAAATGTTTCTGAAGAAGCAGGTAAACAATAATCAGCGGGATAATCGTCAGAACGACGCCGGCATGGACAATCAGCATCACCTGGTTCGGATCCCGGATCTGCAGGGTCTGCGCCAGCTTTGGCGTTAAGGTCGTAATTTGGATGGAGAGCAGATTCGAATCGTCCATAAACAGGGAAGCAAAAAATACGTCGTTATACTGCCAGACGAAAGAAAAAAGAAGCACGGTGATGATTGCGGAACCCGCGTTCGGGAGCATCACGACAAAATAAGTGTAAAACGGCCCTGCCCCGTCAATAAATGCGGCCCATTCGATTTCTTTGGGCAGCCCTTTGAAAAACTGACGGAAAATATAGATGAAAAGCCCCGACCTCAGCCCGCTGCCAAAAACCGACATCAGCAAAATTGGAACCGGCGTATTGAGCAGATTCGCTCCGTGCCCTGTCAGCAGGTGCAGGATCCCGGCAATGTCAAAATTGCGGAACTGGCCGTACAGGGGAACCATAAACGTCTGAACCGGGACAACAATGGTCGCAATGACCATGGCAAACAGCAGGTTCCTTCCGGGGAACCGGAACCGTGCGAACCCATATCCGACAAATCCGCAGATGAACGTCTGGATCAGCATGATCACGGAGGAAAGGATCAGCGTGTACGCCAGGGAATTCGGATACTGGATTTGCTGCCACGCAGTCCGGTAATTAGAAAGGGTGCCCTGCTCCGGAATCAGATAGACGAGCGGATTGTAGTAGTCGTTGATCGACATAAAGGAGTGGGAAACGATCCCGATCAGCGGGCTGAGAATTACATAGGAGATTCCCACCAGGATTACGGCCATGAAAAGATTAAGAAAGAATTTTGGTACCGCCCGTTTCAGTTTAAGGTTCTTTTCGCGCTTTTTTTCCGTGTCTATTTTCAGACAAAGGGCTTTTGCGGCTTCAGGCATACGAAATGTTCCACCTTTCCTTTTAGGTCTGGTAAAATACTTTTTTCGAGATCAGCGAGGTGCAGACGCCCAGAATCAGGCAGATCACGGCGGAGCTGACCAACGCCATCGCGGCGCTGAGCCCAAAATTCTGCTGGGTAAACGCCGTTGTCATTTCCATATCAATAATGGTGCTCTGCGAGTACAAATCCACAATGGTATACACCAGATTTGTCACAATCAGGGGGCTTACCAGGGGAAATGTGATTTTCCAGAAGATTTCGTAGCCGGTGGCGCCTTCCATTTGGGCAACCTCGTACAGGGAACCGGGAATTGCCTGAAGCGCCGCCAGGAAAATGATGATCTGAACACCGGAGTTCCGGATGATTTCATACAGGTTTCCAACGGCTCCGACCAGAAAATCGATCAGCTGCTTCGGAATGCCGTAGTCGGATATCATGACCGCGATTGACTGGATATTCAGACCGCTCACCTGCTGTGAGTCGGTCCCGGCCGCGGTGCTGGAAAGCCCGCCGAGCATGTTCTGCAGGTTTGCCGTAAGTGCGGACGTGATCGCGGCGCTTGCCATGATGACCGGGAGGAAGAAGATGGCCCGGACAAGCGCCCGGCCTTTAAACTGCCGGTTCAGGATGACGGCGATAAACAGGCTGAAAAAGATAATGAGCGGCACGTCGATGAGGATGTTCCCGGTGGATTCCGTCAGCGTCCTTACAAAATCGGCGCTTTTCAGGAAAGCGTAATTAAAATTGTCCAGCCCGACGAACGAGAGGTTGTATCCGTTTTTTCCCATTGTCAGTTTGTTGAAGCTGAAAACAATTGTCTGCGCCATATTGTAGGCGAAGAAAACGAGAAACCCAATTACCCAGGGGAGAACGAATAATAGGCCCGTGCGCTTTTCCCGCGCTTCCAGAGTGATTCTTTTCTTTTTCAATTCTGCTTTCCCCCCACCGCGTAGCTTTTCGCGCGAATTGTTACGGCGCCGACCGTCACGGGCTGATCCGTGTAATTCACGTAGATCGAAACCCCGTTGTCGAATACCGTTTCGGAAACGCCTTTTTCATGTATAATATAGCGGTCGATATAATGGTTCCGGAGGGACGAATGGATCCGGCTTACTTCCTGATAGAGGTTAGCCGCTTCGTTTATCCAGTTTTGGTAACCGGTGGAGTACAGGTCTTCGCTTGCGGTATGGGCCAGTTCGGAACCGCTTTGATAGGAAAGAACGTAATGCGGAGCCATACCGTATTCCAGAAGGTGGAGGAGCTGCGTGCCGCTGCCATACCCTTCCGCAAGGTTGCCCGCTCGGCCGCAGTAATCGACGGAACCGTGGACGACCATTTCATAGAACGGAATGGTTTCGTCCAGCAGGTAAAACGAATTGCCTGTATCCGGAACGTTGACAAGGCTGGACGCATAGGGCAGTGAATACCGGTTTCCGCCCGAAACCATCAGGCGGTACTTAGTCTGTAATTTGTGAAGCTGATCGCTGGTTATAAGTTTGGAGACTTCCCTTGAAATCGGGTATGCCCGGCGTTTGTCCGAAGTCAGGATGTCGCCCAAATCGCGGACCGAAAGGCCCTTGATCCCGAGCTTTCCGTATTTCGGGATGAACCGGCCCACAACGGACGGAAGAGCGTTGGGGGAGACGATGTCGTAAACGCCGGATTTATAAAGGGTTCCCATACGGAGCTTCGCCCGATTATAATCCGCTGTTTTTACCGACCATTGATCGAGGTACCTTGCGGATTCTTTCGAAGCCCAGTAAAAGGGGGACTGGGAGGAAATCTGCTGGAAGGCAGCGTCCGGGAAAAAGCCGCCCCCGCCGTCTTTCAGCGCCTTGTTCAGGCTGAGCAGGCCGCCGCTCCCCCCTAAAGAGCCGATCGGTTTGACCGAGCTTGGAATATCGTTGTTGATCCCCTTATTAAACCATCCGAGATACCGCATCTGCACGTTCCGGACGCCTCTTTTCCGGAGTTCCGAAAGGATTTGCTCTGCCTGCCGGTAGGTTGTCATGGTAACCGTTCCCCGGTACGGGACGCCGACCACAAACTTCTTCTTTTCAACCGCGCCGACAATATCGAGGTAAAACGGGGTTCCGCCGTTTCCGGAGAGCCGCCGGAGCGTGCCGTTTTCCGTAAGCATTCCCCGGTAGTACCGGGCCATGCCGGAGTAGTCCGCGTCTTTTCTCGGGAGAAAACAGTAGGAAACGGACAAACTGCCGCTGTACATGCCGTTTTCCACAATGGTCATGGTGGAATTGGAACCGGACGTCTGAGAAATATCTACCTTCGACGTACTCCTCAGCGTGAAGCTGGGGTAAACATAATTGTAGGAATTGGTTTTTCCGCTGACCCCGGCCAGGATCGCCGCCGAACTTTCTCCCTGCGTGATGCAGGCAAACACGGCGTCCCGGCCCTTTTTAATTCCGAAGACCGGCATCCGCACCGGCTCCGTCACCTGTGTGCGCGTTTTGTTCGCCAGCGCCGGATCATCCCCGTACACGGGCTGCCGGTAAAGTTCTTCACCCGTTTTTCCGTTGTTAAAGTCAATCAGAGCGCCGGAGCCGCTCGGCACAAACAGGTACCCCCCGTCACTGGTTGAGCCCGCGCCGAAAAATTTCATCAGGTCGATGGAAAGAACTTTAATACCGCCCTTTTCCTGAATCCTGTTTGCGGGGATCGTCACCGAGAGGCGGTCGTTTTCCAGCTTGTAATCCAGCGGGACGACGATATACTGAAGGTCGGATTTTGCCTGAATGCCGGCCTGCTGGTTGTCATATTTTAAGTCTTCGCTTGTATATCCGGCTTCCTGGAAGCCTTTCAGAACGCGGCCCATATTGATATCGGAGTTTTTAGTCGATTCCAGAAAAGCCATGCGGCCTTTCTGTGCGGAATCCTCGATATAGCTCCGCTGAACGGTTTTTTTAATTTTACTGTCCTTGATTTTGGAAAGAATTTTTTTCTGGAAACGCTCTTTGGAAATGTATTTTGGGATTGCATCGGCCCCCAGCGAAAGGTTGCCGATTGTGTAAGTGACGCGGACCCCGTCTTTCAGCGACTGGATTTTAAACTGCTTTTTTGCGACGCAGTCGCCGTATGTGCGGAACGTATGTTCCTGCCGGTTTTGATCGTAATAGACGATATCCATCTGGGAAGAAAGGGAATCCGCTGCCACTTTGTTTGCTATTTTGTCCTGGGCGCGGTCCTGCGGGTTGGAATACCAGATCTGCCCGGTCCGTTTGTCCAGCACGGCGGTTTCCGCCGTATCTTTTTTGACTAAAAGCTCCAGCGTGCTGTTCTGCGCCGCCACCTGCATTCCCTTTGCCTTCGGTTCCTCCGCCAGCGGGTGGAAGTCCGAGAGCTCTTGAGCGCTGGCCTTGGGGAGAAGAGAAGAATAATCGTACTTTTTATAATACATCGTTCCGCCGACGACAGCTGCCGCCGCCAGAATGCAGACCGACGGCACCAGCAGCCTTTTTCCCCACTTTTTCACAATGCAGCCTCCTAGGTTCTGTAAAGCAGTTCCGTATAAATGCTTCTGATGAAAACGAAAACCTGCTGGATCAGCATGAACACCATCAGTGCCAGAAATAAAATGATGAGAATCGCCAGAAAGATGAGAAACACCGTCGCAACGGTTTTCCCAACGGAATAGTTGTGGATGGACAGGGTGCTGATAAACATCAGCAGCGCGAACCATACGATGGAAATCCACATGATCACATGGTAAAAAGCGGCTTCGTCGAGAATCAGCAGATTGCTCAGCAGAGTTGCCGGGATAAAGACTAAAATCATCGGCGTCAGCGAAAGGGAAGCCGCCATGGCGATATCGCGGAATTTTCCTTCGCCGTTCATCAGCGTTGTGACGGACCAGTTGCCGACGCACCAGAGCAGAAACATGCAGGAAATCCCCAGCAGGTCTAAAAACGTATTGTAATCCAGAGGATTGTTTTCATTGATCACGAAACCGCTGTACTGTTTCTGAAACGAATAGGAAATCCAGAAAAGGATCAGGTTGACAAAGATGATGCTGGTATGCCCCCGCTTTTCATACTTCATGGTATAGAACCCGTCGGCGGGGTGGAACAGCACGTGCAGGGGCAGCGAGAAATATTCTTTAACCTTTGTCACGGAAACGCTTCCTCCTTTTCACCTTGCGGCAGATTTTCCCCGCGGCGGCGGCAATGATGATCACCAGGACGGCGGCAGCCACTATCCAGCCGTGAGCCTCCATCCATTCGTTCCGGTAGCGCCGGAACGCGACGGAATAATACCGCTTATCCATTCCTTTTTTCAGGTACGCCATCGCTTCCCTGTTTTTATTCGCGGCGAGGAGCGATTTTCCGATGCCGTCGTAGGCAAGCTCATAATTGGGGTCCAGCTTCAGGACTTCCTGCCAGTACTGCACCGCTTTGGATTCTTCGCCGTCGTAGCGGAGGCCAACCGCCGTGTTGATCAGTCTGCCGTATTTTGAAGGATGGAAGACGGTGATCCGCCCCTGGTTCCGGTCCAGAACGTAAATCCGGTCGTTCCACACTTCAATGGCGGCGGGCAGCTTAAATGTGCCGACCTCGGTTCCAATTCCGCCGAAAATGTAGAGGAGGTTTCCCTCGCCGTCATAAGTGTATATCCGGCCCCGCGTCGCGTCGAGGGCGCTTGTAAATCCCTTTTTCCCTGACTTTGATATCCACAAATTTTGTCGGGCCGCTGTAAGGCCCCAGGGAGGTGTAGCTTAAATCGCCGCAGACGGGTTTTGTGGGATTGTAATTGACAAGGACGTCCATCCCACGCGGATTGATCCGGCGGATCGTCTGTTTGCTGCTGTAATCCAGATCCGTGGCGTAAACAAAACCGCTTTTGCCGATATCCAGGTTGGAAAACTCAGTGGGGATAAAGAGCTGCATCTGCGATTTCTGTGCCTTTGTCGCAATCAGCTTCCAGAATCTGTCCGCGAAGCTGCTCTGGACCTTGATGGTGCCGAAAAATCCTGAAAATTTCCCTTCGCGGTCAAAACTCATCAGGCCCTGGAATACATTCTTAGCGACGACGTAGTAGCGCCCCGCGCTGTCCACCCCAATTTTCTCCGGCTCAAAAATAAAGTTTTTCCCCGTCAGGTTATTGGGAGGGACTCCGAAGGTCCTCAGCAGCGTTCCGTCCGGATTCAGCGAAACGATCCGGTGATTTTCCGTATCCGCTATGTGGACAGTCCCGTCCGCGCCCACCATAATGCCGCCCGGCTGGTTAAAAGTTTCTTCCTTTCCCCGGTACCGGAAGCCGCGGATGATCCGTTTTCTGGAGAAACTGGAGTCCAATACCACAATCCGGTTGTTCCCGGTGTCCGCTATGTAGATATCGCCGTTTTTTGCGACGGACATATCGTTCGGGAGGCTGAAACCGTCCTTCCCTTCGGCCGAACCGTCCATACATTCCTCCGGCTGGTACGGCGCGGGAGACGGGACGGTATTGCCCCAGTAATCATAATTGAAACTCTGGTAGGGCACTGCGGCGGAAGCCTGCGCCAGCGGGGCCGCTGCCAGAACCGTTATCATCAGTGCCGTGATTAATATTTTCCGTTTCCCCATACCGGCACGCCCCTAATCCTTCATGCCCGATGTGGACATGGTTGCAATGACGTCTTTTTCAACCAGCAGGAACAGGATAATCGGCACGCTGATCATAATAAGCCCCACCGCGCCGGACGCGCCGGCCCTCGCGACGCCGCCCTGCACAATCTGGTTCAGCGCGTAGTTCAGCGGTTTCAGTTCCTCGTTCCGGAGGAATCCGCTCCCGGTGGTGTTCCACATGAACTGGAACTGCAGCAGCCCCAGTGTCAGCCACGCCGGTTTCACGTTCGGCATCACAATTTCCCAGAAGATCCGATATTCGGAGGCCCCGTCCAGACGGGCGGATTCCAGAATGGCGTCCGGTATCTGCTCCATGAACTGCTTCATGATGAAAAGCCCCAGCCCGAAGGCAAACGCCGGGAGAATTACGGCCGCGTATGTATTGTTGATCCCAAGTTTGGAGATAATCATGTAATTCGGCACGGCTGTGACATTGTAGGAAAACATCAGCGACAGGACCACCATATTGAACAGGAGCTTGGATCCCGGAAATTTATGTTTTGCAAGCGGGTAAGCCGCGGCCGAGGCGATAATCACATGCCCGACGACCCCCACGACCGTAATGAAAACAGTATTGAAGACATACCGGCTGAAGGGAACCCACGAGTCCGACATCAATGTGCCCAGCGTCTGAAAATTGTCGAGCGTGGGATGCTGCACAAAAATGTGCGGCGGCATTTTGAAGAATTCATCCAGCGGCTTAAAGGCGTTATTGATGATATAGACAAGCGGGAACGCCATAAAAACGCCCACGATTGCCAGGAACAGGAACATGGCGATATTTCCGCCGACGGAACGGTTCACTTTGTGGGCCTTTGGGGCATGGAGCTTTTTCAATTTTAGTCCCCCACCTTTCTCAGCAGATAGTGGATGAATTTATTGGTCAGGACCATGAGCAGGAACAGCACGGTGGCAATAGCGGAGGCGTACCCGAGTTCAAAACGGATGGTGCCGTAGTCCACCAGATGGGTGACCATCGTTGTGCCGGCGTAATTGACGCTGGGGAAACCGGCAAGATTGATGGAAATATCGGAGACCGCGAACGACTGCGTAATCTGAAGCACGGCTCCCAGCAGCAGCTGGGGCTTCATGGCCGGCAGCGTTATGTACCACAGTTCCTGCCACCGGTTGCGGACCCCGTCGATGGCGCCGGCCTCGTAAAGGGTCGGGTCAACGGTCTGGAAACCGGCGATAAAGACGAGGAATCCGGTGCCGAGGCTGAGCCATAACTGAATGACGATCAGCAGGGGCATGATATAAGTCGTATTCTTAAACCAGTTGATGGCGTCGGATATCAGCCCGAGGTTCATCAGAATTGAATTGGCGTACCCGTAGCGGTCGCCGCTGAAAATCAACTGCCAGATAAAGTAGGCATTTCCAGCCAGGGAAGGCGCGTAAAAAATCACCGTGAGGAACGACCGTAGCTTCGGACCAAAATCGTTGATGATCCAGGCAAAGAAAAAACAGGCAAAATAACTGACGGGCCCGGTGATCACGGCAAACAGCATGGTGTTCTTCACCGCGATGGTAAAGATGTCATCCTCCAGAAACAGGCGCTTATAGTTCTGGAACCCCACAAACGTCGGCGGCTGCAGCATATCAAAGTTGCAGAAGCTCAGGAAGACGGAAACGATTACGGGCAGCACGGTGAACAGGAAAAAGAGGATAAAGTACGGCGCTATCAAAACATAGCACGCCTTGTTTTTGCGGATCCTGCTCCAAACCGTTTCTTTCGGCCTTTCACCCGCCGGCGCACAGGCGGCGGGCGTCAACACTTTATTCATTGCAATATCTCCTACGAATCCAGATGGAATTCATTCCGTTTGTTCTTTATCTCGTCGTTAATATACCGCACATTATCCATCAGCGCTTCGCGGGAGCCTTCTTTTTTGTCGATTACAACCGTCGCAAAAGCGTTGGTGAGGTCCCTTGCCGTGTAATAGCCGCCCGGAACCTGAGGAATGCCCTTAACGCTTTTGTACGCTTCCGTCAGGTTCTTAAAGTCCGAAGTAGGCCACGGGAGGCTCTCAAGCGCTTTGATATTTGCCGTGGGATACCGGGCGGCGGGGCCCTGCAGGGCTTCCATTTTAAGCCCGTATTTCGTCTGAATTTCCGCCGATGTCCACCATTTCAGGTATTCCCAGGCCGCTTCCTTGTCTTTGGCCTTCCGCAGGATGATGGTGGACGTCCCGGTTGACGGAACGGAATGATTGATGGAACCGTCTGCCATTTTTGTCCCCGGGACTTTTGTAAAGCCCCACAGGCCCTTGATTTCCGGAGCCGATACCTGCAGGGTATTGTAGAGGGAATAATCGGCGATCACGATGGGATCTTCCCCCGTGCGGAAGCGGTTCTGCGGATCAAATTCCCTTGCCAGCGAATAATCCGTGTAATAACCGGTCCATTCCTTAAAGGCCCGGACCGCCGTGTCGCTGTCCAGGGCGGAAGACTTGCCGTCCTTATTGTAAAAGGCCCCGTTCCGCTGATAGAGGAACATGCCATAGGTCAGGTCGGTCTGCGAGGGGGCGGTGCTGCCCTGCTGGATGGGCGGAATCGGCACCATGCCGAATTCCATGTTGTTTTTTGCCAGGACGGACATATCCGCTTTCACGTCGTCCCAGGTCCGCGGCACCGAAAGCCCCAGCTTTTTCAGGATATCTTTGCGGTAGAACATCATATTGAACGTCTGCGTTTCCGGCAGCGCGTAGCATTTTCCGCGGAACTGGAACGGAACCAGTGCGCTTTTCCGGAACCGGGATGCCACGGAGGTATAGTCGCCGAACTGCGTCAGGTCAACCACGGCGCTGCGGAGCGCGTAGTTGATCGGGACGTCGTTTGTTACCTGCATTGCAACGTCCGGCCCCTGCCCGGCAAGGGTTGCCGGCAGGAGCGAATCCATCTGCACAAGCATCAGGTTTACGTTAATCCCGGTTTCCTTGGTAAAGGATTCGTCGATCAGCGACTTCATTGTGTTGGCCTGGTCACGTCCGCTGCCGACCCAGACGGTGATGTTCCTTTCATCTTTCTGGTTGGAGACATTGCCGATTGCACTGTAATTGTTTACGAAAGAATCAAACAAAAGCCGGACGTGGAACGCGATATTGGCCCACAGGGAGTTTTTGGTTTTCGGCGCCGGGTTCCCCGGGGGGATGAGATAGATGGCGTCGATCTGGAGCGGCATTTCCTGCACTTCTGTCAGCCAGGTGCCGAGGGAGCCGATATTCGTCTCGAAACTGTCTTCCCGGGACGGTATTTTTTCCACGTCTTCATAAAACAGCTTGAGCTGCTGAGTTACGGTCAGAATAACGGCTTCCTTGTCGCTGCTCTGGCCGGTCAGGCTCCGGATTCCCTGCGCCGCTTTTGTCAGCCGGGCGTATTCCTCTTTCAGTTCCCCGGCAAGGCCCGGCAGGTTCTGCGCAAGCTGGTAGTCCCTCCAGCGGTCCGGCTGCTGGCCGGTCAGCATTACGACTTTCTGATAAATCGTATTCAGGCGCTTGATGCTCTGTTGAACTTCACGGATGTACAGGGAGGCTTTGCCGAGTACCACCCTCATCCGCAGCGTGTGTGTCCCTTTTGACAGATAAAACAGATAAGGGGATTTTCCGCCGAGGATCTGCTGGCGCCAGCCGCTGCCGTAGCCGAACGGGATTTCCTCCATCTCCGCAAAGGGAATTTTTCCGTCGATGGAAAGCTCCCGCGGAACGTAAAGCCCCCGCATCCAGTTTTGCAGCACATTCAGGCCGATTTCGTAAAGACCGGACTGCTGGACGTTGATCCGCCACTCGATCCACTGGCCGGCGTACCGCCAGTTGTAGCCGCCGATGGAATTCAGCTTGATCTTGCCGACCCCGTTGGGTTCCACCGTGGGGCTGGAGCGGTCCGTAATCGGGTACAGGGTCGGGGAGGATTTCCTTGCGGCCTTTTCGGCCTGCAGCACAATGTCCCGGCCGGTCGCTTTCTGGTATCCTTTCCGCGCGTATTCCTTCCGGACTTCTTTGTAGGAAGGAATCGTTTCCTCGCCGCGGATTGAAATTTTTCGGATGATCATCGGCTCTTTTTGAGAAACCAGCTCAATCGTATGTTTTCCGGCGGTCAGGTAAAAGAGGAACGGCCGGGTATAATAGCCGTCGGCGTCTTCCAGCCGCGATTCTTCCCATGACGGTTTTTCAACCTGCTTCGGTTTCATCTCGTTGCCCTGATTGTCCTTCTGGATCGTGTCGCTCTCGTTTGCCCATATCCGGCGGAATTCCACGTCGGCCGCCTCGGCGAACGGGAGTTTTCCGTCAACGAACACCGAGCGCTGGATGTCGGAGCTTTTTCCTTCCACCGGGTAATACTGGACCGAGATATTATAAAGGCCCGTTTCGCGCACGTCCGCCGTCCACCCGATGGAACCGGACTCCTGTGTCAAAACGGAAACCCCTTCCATTCCTTCGCAGCCGCTGTATTTTTTCACCTCCATTCCTTTCACCGTGGTGAAATCTCCGGCGTCAATTTCATACTGTGCTTTCGGTTTCGCCGCATTCCTGTATTTTTCCAGATAGGCGGAGTACAGTTCCTTGTCAGAGTAGGAATCAATCTGATCCTGGTAGGTGTCCAGGCTGGCGTCAGAGGCCGTGCCGCCTCCCGACTGGGCGGATGCCGGAACGGCCTGCATCAGGGCAGCGCAGAGAAGGACGCAGGCAAACGAAGTCTTCAGCTTTGATGAAAATCTCATACCGGAAAGATCTCACTCCTTAGCGGCATCCCGGAATTCGGCATCAGGGATGCACATTCCGTAATATTATGTAATATATTTTTTAAAAATACATTGCAATATTAATAATAAAATAGTTCAAAACTGTATTTACCACATCATTATAAGTTTCATGTATAAGATTGTCAAGAGAAATATTAGTTTTTTTTACTATAAAAAATTTCTTAATGCAGGAATCTTTTTAACAATTATTACATTATGCGGCTTGCTCTTCGAGAGGCATGCGGCAATTATGCAAGATAATTATGCACGATTTTTAAGAATGCCCGGAAGCGGCCGGAGCCCCGTCGGCCGCATAAAAAAACAGCCGGGCGCAATTTTGCGCCCGGCTGAAAACAACGGCTTTTTAAGAATCTTCTTTCGGGAAGACGACCTTTGTGCTGACAAAAACCGACTCGCAGTTCTTCTGCGGGCATTGGATCCGTTCCAGCAGCATCTGAAACAGACGCTTTCCAATATATTCGTTGTCCACGTGGACCGTACCGAAAGACGTCCGGTCCAGCAGATTCATTTTGTCGTCGAATCCGGTCACCTGGATGTCTTTCGGCACCGCAAAGCCTTTCTGGCTGAAGAAATGGATCGCTTCCATGGCAATATCGTCGCTTGCGCAGACAACGGCATCCGCCCGGCCGCACAGTTTTTGCAGGCAGCCTTCCATTTCTGAGCAGCGGTAGTACCAGAGCGGGTCCCGGCCGGTTATGCACAGGTCTTCCTCAGGCTGGAGCCCCGCGTCGCAAAGCGCGTCCCGAAACCCGCGCCACCGGTCGCAAACCGTGCGGCAGTAGCGGATATTGCCCAGAAAGGCAAAGCTTTTCCGCCCTTCCCGGATTAAGCGGCTGACAAGGGAATACATGCTGTAATAGCTTTCGACAAGGACGGCGTCGGCCGGAATTTCACCGTGGGAATATTTTGCCGGTGCGTCGTAAAAGACGGCTGGGATCCGCGTTCCGGCAATTTTCTGAATATATTCTTCACTGAACACGCTCAGGCAGATAATCCCCTGAACGTTTCCGCAGGCAATATCTTTCGGCAGAATGAGCTTCTTTTCTTCCTCCCGGCTGATAAAATGCATCATAAAGGAGTAGTCTGTGTTTTCAGAGATATCGGATATTCCGAACAGAATCCTGTTCCAGAAGGAAGACGGTTCCCTTTTGGCAATAACGGCTATTTTCCTTGCGCCGGCCAGCACGGATTCATTCATTTCCGCCTTTACGCTCCGAGGCAGTTTGGTATAGCCCATCTCAAAGGCCTGGTTCAGAATTTTCCGGCGGGTCTGGGGCGCAACAATCGTGCTGCCGTGCAGGGCTTTCGACACGGTGTTCCTTGAAAGGCCAAGCGCTTCGGCAATGTCGTTTTCGGAAACTTTTTTCATTCCTGCTACTTTCCTTCGTATTTTATGAATTTCAGTGGCTTACCGTATCACTATATCATAAAAAACGAAGAATTTCAATTGCTAATGTAAAATAATGTATGATTTATTGAAACATTTTCACATCACATTATTACATTTTATGTTTTCTGAATTCTTACCCGGCTGGAAGCGGCCCGAACGCCGGCCTCCCTCCTCAGAATTTCAAAGCAATACGCCCGTTGTGGCAGGGGCACTTCGAAGGCCCGGCAATAAGTTTGCCGCTGTCCGGGTGGCCGCCGCCGTCCACCTGCCAGAACCATTCCGAACCGGGCCTTGGGTCGGCCAGATAAGTCTTGATGTAGTTCCACACATCGACAGCCGCGTGGAGATATTCCGGGTGGCCGGGCTTTTTCTGGTAGGCGTTGAGGAAGCCGACAACCGCTTCCGCCTGCACCCATCCGACCCGCATCTCGTTTCCAGGTTTGTATACGCTCCCGACGGAATGCCCGCGGTATGCTTCGCGGTAAACGCGCGCCGCCAGCCGGGAAGTCAGGGTAGAGACCTTCCGCGAAAGGCCCTTTTCCCCCAGCAGGCCGCAGCCCCGGTCCAAGAGCCACGAGGCTTCGATGTCGAAGCCGCAGGAATCCGGAATTTCCGGCTTTTTATCGGCTGGATGGTAGACGTTATCCAGAAAAACGCGCAGGATTCTCTTCATGCTCTTCGCGGCGCCGGGGTCCCGGGCGGCCCTGTAAAGGCCGCAGTAAGCCTCGAACACGTACAGCAGGGTGTTCAGGGAGTTTTCCGCCGGGCATCCGTCCCTGCCGCTTATCCCGTCCCGGATCGGGTGAAAGGAACGGTCGAACGTATCCAGGAAACCGCCGGCGGCGGCGCACCGCGTTTCCATCAGCCGGCAGATTCCGCCGGCAAGGCCGAGCGCCTCCGGGTCCGAAGTCAGCTGGTAATAAGCGGAAAGGGCGTACACGGCGGACGCAAGGCTGCGCGTGTCTTTTGAGTCGTCCAGGACCTTTCCGTCGGGGAGTACCGTCCGGTAAAGGCCGCCGAACTCCCTGTCCCAAAAAGCGTTTTTCAGAAAAGCATACGCATGGGCCGCTTCCTGCGCCAGATCGCTGCGCTTCAGCAGAACCGCGGCGGTGGAGAAAAACCACAGGATACGGCTGTTCAGGATCGAGCTTTTTTCCGCTTGCCGGTTGATTGACAGGTTGAAGTCAACCTGTCCGAAATAGCCGCCGTTTTCACTGTCATGCAGGCTTTTCCAGAAGGGAATAATTTTCCCTGCAAGCATGTCGTTCGCTTCGTCGAACAGCATGACACTTCCCTCTTTCCATTCCATGTTGTGTTCCGCCCGGGCCGCGGGCTCCGCCGTTTCAGCCCCGGCTGCTTCCGGAGCCCCGGAGATCCAGCACGGATTCCCGGGATATGATCTTTCCCCTGCTTAGGATTCGGTTTTTCTGCCTGCCCGGCCCCATGTCCCGCAGGAGCGCCTTTACGGTGAGGCGCGCCATTTCGGCCAGATTCACGTGGACCGTTGTAATCTGGGGATCGGATTTTACAGCGTGGACGGAATCGTCAAAACCGGCGACGGAAACGTCAAGCGGAACCCGGAAGCCTTTCTGCTCCAGGCTGCGGATCAGCAGCCCGGCCACCTCGTCGCAGTTGCAGACGAAGGCGGTCGGCATAGTGCCGGGCAGGCGGATGTCGAGGTATCGGCCGTCGCTCTGCCTATCGTTCAGCACCCACTCCCGCCGGAGCGGAAGGTGATGCTCAATCAGCGCTTTGCAGGTGCCGAGGAACCGGTCCTGAATACTGCTTGTGTAGTTGAGGTTTCCGACGAAGCCGATTTTTGTGTGGCCGAAGAGGATCAGGCGGTCTGTCAGTTCATAAGCGCTGAAAAAATTGTCTGTATTGACGCTTGTAACATTGAAACCGTCATAGTAGAAATCGAGGAAGACCATGGGGATCTGAAGTTCCTGGAGCTTTTCCAGATATTCCCGAGGCATCTGCCCCATGACGATGATCCCGTCCGCCTCGCGGTTTTTCAGCTTTTCCGGGACGGCGCCGTTTTGTTCGCTCTGCCGGTCGAGGATCGTGAGGATCGCGTCGATATGCAGCTTTTCCAGTTCTTCCGAAAGGTAACGGTACAGTTTTACGTAAAAGCAGTCGCTGCCGCCGAAAAAATGCTCCGCGGTGAGGATGGTTATTTTAGAAACGGGCCGGCGGCTTTTCCCGCCGTACTGGTAGCCCAGCCGCTCCGCCGTGTCCAGGACTTTTTCCCGGACATTTTTGCTCACGTCGCTTTTGCCGCGCAGCACTTTGGAGACGGTGACTTTCGAAACGCCCAGGCTGTCGGCAATATCCTGCATGCTTACCTTGTTTTTCATTCTGTCCGGCTCCTTTGATGGTATTTTTCCGCCGCCGGGTGGGGAGAAATTTCCGGCGATCTACCGGTATTCGGTCTCGTCGCCGGGGAGAAGCCGCGAGTGCCCTTTCATATAGCGGACAAGTTCGTCCACCCGGGTGAAAGCGACGGCAACGTAAGTATCCGCCGCCCCGTAGTAGATGGCGATACGCCCCGTTGCGGCGTCCTGAAGGGTAGCGCACGGGAAGACCACGTTCGGCACGAAGCCCCTCGTTTCGTAATCCTCCTGCGGGGTCAGGAGGTACTCGTTTGTGCGGTAAAGCACCTTGCTGGGATTGTCAATATCCAGCAGTGCCGCCCCAAAACTGTAAACATAGCCGTTGCAGGTCCCCGAAACGCCGTGGTAGAACAGCAGCCAGCCTTCCGTCGTTTCAATCGGCGCGGGCCCTGCGCCGATTTTCAGGCTCTGCCACGAGCCGCCGCCTTTGGTCATCACGCGCCGGTGCCGGCCCCAGTAGATCAGATCCGGGCTTTCACTCAGGAAAATGTCGCCGAAGGCCGTGTGCCCGCCGTCGCTCGGCCGGCTGAGCAATATGTATCTGCCGTGGATCTTCCGGGGGAACAGCACCCCGTTGCGGTTAAATGGAATAAACGGGTTCTCAAACCGCGTAAATGTCTTGAAATCTTCCGTCATCCCCAGGCCGAGGGCGGCGCCGCCGAAGTCCGTACACCATACAATATAGTATTTGCCCTCAATTTCGATCAGCCTGGGGTCGTAGGCGTAAGAGGGATCATAGGGCCTGCCTTCCGGATCTTTCCAATGGATCTCTTCGTCGTCAATATCCCAGTGGATGGCGTCCCCGCTTCTGCCGAAATGCAGGTTCGAGATGCCGTCTTTGTGATCCGAACGGAAAATTCCGGCAAATCCGTCCCCGTAAGGGATTACGGCGCTGTTGAAGATGCGCGCGGACTTCTCCGTCGGTTCCCAGCCGATAATCGGGTTTCCCCTGTACCGCCACACGGCGTTCCGGCACCCTTCCGGCCGTTCCTGCCATGGAATATTCGGCAGGGCGCTGCCAATGATTTTTACCTGTTCCATCTGGATTCCTCCTGTCATAACTTATATGAGAATGATGCCATAACGAGTCTATAACGTAACATATTAATATAAATAACGTTATTTTATTGCAGTATAAACCCATTTTTTAAATGTATAAATTAAATTAAGAATAATAAACAAGAATAGTTAACGGAATGCACGAATTTTTTACTTGCAGAGTCCGGTTTACAGCCGCTTTATTTCTTCAGAATGGCAGTTGGCAATCCCGAAATTTTGTGATAAAATAAATTATATAGATAAGAATTAACGTGATGAAAAACAGTGCTTTTTTTAGGACAGGCCGGGTTCTCTGGCGGAGGGATTTATGCGCAGTCGATATGATCAGCAGTATGGGCGGGACCCATACGACGATTTCGAAGATTCCGGCCGGCGCCGCTCTGGCCCAAAAAGACACAGGCATATGCTTGCGAAAGCCGTGCTGGTTGTATTTTTCCTTGCGCTTGCGGCAGGGTCGGCCGTACTGGCGTGCAGCCCGTCGCTCCGCGGCCGGTGCCTGGCGGCCGTCGAGCGGTATCTACCCGTGGACAGGCCCGCCCAGGCTGCCCAGGCCGTGGGGGTTACCACCGCCAACCTGCATCTGCGCGAGGGGGCCGGGTTATCTTACAGCGTGATCTGCACGATTCCGAAAGGTTCTTCGGTTCAGCTGATGAGCGGGAACGGCTCCGGGGCCGAATGGGTTCAGGTAAAAACCGAAGAAGGGCAGACCGGCTGGTGCAGCAGCCGGTACCTGCAGAAAGAGCCGGAGAGGGCTTCCTCCGCAGGCAGCGCGGTTTCCGCCGGAAACGCCTTGTCTCCGTCGGAAAGCGCCGCCCCCGCGCAGGCGGAGGTACAGGTTTCCCTTTCACAGGCCGTAAAGCCGCTTTCCATTTATGTTTCGCTCTCGGATCAGAACGTCAAAGTTCTGGACAAAAAGGGGCGGGTTGTAAAGTCATTTGTCTGTTCTTCCGGCAAAAAAGGGGACGAGACCCCCACCGGAACCTTTACGATCCAGAAACGCGGGGAGAAATTTTACAGCAAGCGCCTTGGCGAGGGCGCCTATTACTGGACTCAGTTTCAGGGAAATTTCCTGTTCCACAGCGTTCCTTTCGATGGAAACCGCCGCATGGAGCCGGAGGAAGCCGCCAAGCTGGGCACGCCCGCTTCGCACGGCTGCATCCGGCTTGCCACAGAGGATGCGAAATGGATTTACGACAATATTCCCAAGGGAACGGAAGTCGTGATCCGGTAGCCGCCGAGTTTTTTCCGGTTCATTTTTACAGTTTATTCATCCCCGCCGGAGCCGTTTGTGGTAAGATGAAACCGCGGGCAGGCCGGTTGACGGCAGCGCCCGCCGGGAGGGAACCAAGATGAATTGGCTGTATCGGTTTTCACTTTGGATGAGCCGCGCCATGTCTGGCAGGCACGGGGGCGACCAGCTCAGCGTTGCCCTGCTTGTGCTGTACTGCGTTCTGCTTGCCCTTTCCGCCATTCTGCGGATTCCTTTGCTGTTTTACTTGGCTCTTGCCGTGCTGGTGTGGGATGTATACCGGATGCTTTCGCGTAAAAATGAGCGGCGCTGGAAAGAAAATGAGTGGTTTCTGCGCTGGTGGACGCCGTTTCGGTACCGGACGCGAAATTTTTCGGGGCGCTTTTCCGCGTGGCAGCAGCGTGCCACAGAACGCAGCCGGAACCGCCAGCTTTTCCGCGAGTTCAAGTGCCCGAAATGCGGCAGTACGCTGCGTGTTCCCAGAGGAAAAGGAAAAATCATTATCACCTGCCCTGTGTGTGGGACGGAGTTTCAGAAGAAAACGTAAAATTGGCAGGCTGTATCCCGCCGCCCGAAATGGGCGGCGGGATTTTTTACTGTTTTTTCTGAAGAAGATTACAATTTTGTCAAAAGGTTTACATGTTTGTCGTTTGATTTTTTGCCAAAAAACAAGTATAATAAATGGTATATTATGCTATTTCCTCCGGGAAGGGGGAGTCCTATGGGGGAATCGATTATCCGGATCCAAGATGTCCGGAAAGTTTACTTGATCGGGAAGGAGCGTGTCGTGGCGGTCGGCCGCATCAGCCTGGATATTTCCAAAGGGGAGATCTGCTGCATTCTCGGCCCGTCCGGTTCCGGAAAATCAACCCTGCTGAATATTATGGCCGGGCTGGAGCGGCCTTCCCGCGGAAAAATCGTGATCGGCGGGACGGACGTGACCCGGTTTTCAGAAAAGAAATGGGCGCTGTTCCGCCAGGGAAATATCGGATTTGTGTTCCAGTCCTACAATTTGATGCCGACAATGACCGCCGTGGAGAATGTGGCGCTCCCGCTTACGTTCTGCGGCATGAACCGTGAAAAGCGCACGCGCATGGCCGTGCAGATGCTGAAAGCCGTGCATTTGGGCAGCCGCCTGATGCACCGCCCCACGCAGATGAGCGGCGGGCAGCAGCAGCGGGTGGGCATTGCGCGCGCCTTTATCGCGCACCCCAAAATCGTGTTTGCCGATGAACCTACCGGCAACTTGGATACCAAAACAAGCCGCGAGGTCATGGAGCTGATGGTTGCCATGGCAAAAAAATACGGTGAAACGCTTGTAATCGTTACGCATGACCCGGATATTGCAAAATACGCGGACCGGATTCTCACAATACGCGACGGCAGGCTGCTTTCAGACAAACCAAATCATTCAGTTTATGGGAATAAGGAGGAGCAAGCGGTATGAAAAAGCGAAGCCGGGCAGTCGTATTTTTGCTTGCAGCAGCAATTGCGGTATCTTCCGCGCTGTGCGGGGGTGTTTCGGCCAAGGCGAGTTCCAGCCTGCCGGACCCGCGCGTGGGACTGAGCGGGGATGCGTCTTCCCCTGCGAGTATTGCCGTCGGGAGCCTTTTTGATCTGGATTTAACTTTTACGCACACCTTTTTGAACCCAAGCGATAACGATACCTATGATCATGTGCGTAATGCGGTGTTAGGAAATACAAACTCTTATGCCGAGATTGATGTAACCAGCGAAACCGGCTCCATCCATTGCGGAAAAACCAAATATATTGTAGACATTGAGCCGCCGGACGACGATGAAAAGACCCTTACATACGAGCTATACATTCCCCAAAAAGAACTGAAACGGACCGGAAGCGGGTTCGGAGTTTTAAAATTCAAGATTACATATTATACAGATAATAACGAAAAATTACAACAAGATGAAAGCGATAAAGACGTCCCGTCTTTCACCGCCGAATATCAGGTTTTCCCCAAGCTGGCAGGTTCAAAAGACAAGGGGGAAGGCAAGCTGGCGGTTCAGTCCTTCCGGCTGGATCACAGCCCCATAAAAGAAGGGGAGACGTTCAGCCTGACCGTTGCGGTAAAAAACACGGGCAGCGTGCCGTGCGACCACGTGGCATGCGTGCTGGACCTGCCGGCGGATTCCGGCCTAAGCGTCAAAGGCCAGACCGACACGAAGAACCTTTCCTCGCTCGCGGCGGGGGCAGAGCAGAATTTCACGTACCCGCTGGCCTGCCTCAGCAAAATGGCAACGTCCAGCTACGCGGCGACCGTAACGCTCTCGTCGGATGAATCCGACGCGGCCTCTTCCAAAATCTATATTCCCGTCACCGGAACGAAAACTGATAAAGACGACACCGGCAAGGTGGGCCAGAGCAAACCGCAGATCATTGTGGAAAGCTACGATTACGGGGGCAAAGCCGTGACCGGCGGGCAGGAGTTCAATCTTTCCATGAAAATCCGGAATACCGGCTCCATTGCCATTGGAAACTGCAAAATGACCGTCGGCTCGTCTTCGGATGACAAAGACACAGCGGCAGCGGCGGGCAGCGTTTTTACCCCCGCGAAATCATCCAATACATTTTTTATCCCCCAAATTGCGCCGGGTGCGGCGGTTCAGAAGTCGATTGCGCTGCTGCCCAAAACGGATGCCGCGCCCAATTCATACGGGGTCACCGTCACGTTTGATTACGACGCCGTGGTGGACAACAAGCGCCAGGCGCTGAATGCTTCCGAGACTATCACCATTCCTCTCACGCAGCCCGACCGGTTTGAAGTGGGCGAGCCGGAAACTGATGACCAGATGTTCGTCGGTGAAGATGGTCAGCTGAGCATCAGCTACGTCAACAAAGGGAAAAGCAAAATTTATAATCTTGCGGTTAAGCTGGAAGGCAACTTTGAAACGAAAGACGGAGATTCCTATATCGGCAACCTGGATTCCGGGGCCAGTGACAATTTTGAGGCGTCTCTGCAGCCGGCTAAGGCCGGTACTCTTAAGGGAACGGCGACGTTTACATACGAGGATTCTACGGGGAAAACCCGCAAAATCGTCAAGTCGTTTTCGGGGGAAGTTACCGCTGAAGAAGAGCCTGGAAGTGTCGCTGGAGCCATGAATGGTATGCAGGGAAAAAAAGGAGCAAAATCCGCCAAAAGCAGCGGCCTCGGCTGGAAGCTGTGGCTTATTATCGGCTGTGCGGCCGCTGCAGGCGTTGTGGTAACGGTCATTCTTGTAAAACGTCATAAGGCAAAAAAAAGGCGCCTCCTTGAAGAAGCGGATGATTATGACGACGATCTGCCCGGAGGGGATGCAAAATGAAATTCCGGGACATGATCGCCATGGCGGTCGGGAGCCTGTTTAAGCGCAAGGTGCGCACGTTCCTGACGGTTGCGGGTGTGGTTATCGGAACCTGCGCTATTGTTGTCATGCTCTCGCTGGGGTTTGGGCTCCGGCAGAGCATGGAGAACGCGCTGAAACAGATGGGGGATCTTACGGTGATTACCATCTATAATGGGAATGGAGGCAGTTCCTCGGAATCCGAATCCGGCAGCCAGAGTGCGCTGGATGACCGTGCCCTTAAAAAAATCTCGGAGATCCCGAATGTAACTGCCGTCACGCCCATTTATTACCTAAGCCCGTCCGTGGTAAACGTGACCTGCCGGAAGAAATATCAGTTTCAGGGAATGATTTACGGTGTGGCGATGGATTCGCTTAAAGAGTTTGGATATCAGGCGGCAGACGGCTCTTTGCCGAAGAAAGACAGCGCAGTGGAAGAAATTCTGTTTGGCAGCGATTCCGCGTACGATTTTATCGACACCAAAAAAAAACATAACCGCCGAATCAACCGGCGGCCTGATAAAAAAGGAAACCTGCCCAAAGCGTATGTGGATCTGATGGAGGACAAATTTTTCCTTGCAGTCAATACGAGAAGCGATTCCGAGCAGGACACAAAGGGGATAGACATCGCTGAAACAGACAGCGGCACAGCGTCTGCTTCAAAGCAAAAAGCCGTCCAGCTGTCTGTAGCAGGCGTTCTTGCCGAGGATTACAGCAAGAACCCGCAGCCGAGCGACTGCATCTTTATGGATATTTCCTACGCGAAGAAACTCCAGGAAAAATACAATAAGCTGAATAAAATCAAAGAAGATTCCAAAAGCCAGGGATACGATACCGCCTGCGTGAAAGTTTCCTCTATCGACAAAGTTTCCGAAGCACAGGAATCCATCAAAAGTATGGGCTTTGAGGTGTACAGTATGGAAACACAGCGGAGCGCCGAAGAAAAACAGATCCGCACGGTGCAGATGATTCTCGGCGGCCTCGGCGCGATTTCCCTGCTTGTGGCGGCCCTGGGCATCACAAACACGATGATCATGTCCATCTATGAACGGACACGCGAGATTGGGATCATGAAAGTCCTTGGCTGTGTGGTGCGCAATATCCGCACGATGTTCCTTATAGAAGCAGGCGCAATCGGATTTCTCGGCGGTGTGGCCGGGACGGGCATCAGCTATGGTTTCTCAGTCCTCATTAACCATATTGCTGCACAGCATATGGGGTCAGCCGGGGCAGAAGCGGCAGTGGAAGCGGGTGAAGCCGCCGCACAGACGGCCATCCAGATTTCCATTATCCCGCCGTGGCTTGCGGTGGGGGCCGTGCTGTTCGCCACAGCGGTTGGGCTGCTTTCCGGTCTCTACCCGGCAAACCGGGCTGTGAAGATCAGTGCGCTGACGGCTATTAAACAAGAATAGTTTACCCGCCTGCAACAGAAGCCGCCTGCGATTTTTTGTAGTCCTCGTTCCACTGAGCGTAGGCGCTTTCAGAACGGTGATCCGAAAGGGAATAGTTTTCTTTCAGGTACTTTCCCAAGTAATCGCTGGTTTTCACTGCACCCCAGATATTCAGGTGCCCGGCATTGTTCATATCCTGTGAAAAATCCAGCCCGATTTCATCCATCCGGTCGCACAGGTCAAGAAACGCGACGCCGTTTTTCTCTGCCACATCGGCAACCGTGTTAAACATGGCTTCGCAGTCGTTCACCCATCCGTCTTCTTTGTTGGAATCGGTGTAATCGCACGGCAGATTGATCAGCAGAAGCGGAAAATTTTCTTTTTTAGAAAGCCCTATGATTTTATTGAGATAACTCAGCGTTTTCGGCGGGATGGCGTCTTTTTTCTGCGTATTGGCATAAGAAATGTCCTGCTTTCCGTAATGGCTGGTTCCCGCTCCGAAGCCTTTTGCATAATAGACCGAAGCGCTGTCGTAGGTAAAGTCTTTTTGGGTCAGTGATGACCAGCGGAAGTGATATTTCAGCATCGGAAAGTAATAGAAAAGACGTTCGTCAAACGGGACGCAGTTATGAATGGCCTGCACTTTATTGAGGGAAAAGTGCACGTTGTCGAGGGCGTTGCTTACAAAACCCGAAACGCCGTACGGATCTGTCATGCCCAGGTAGTACACGTCCACCACCACAAGCGGATTTTTGTGCTTTTTCAGCACTTCTTTCAGAAGATAATAAGTCACGTCAATCGGTTGCCCGCCGGTTGCGTAATTGAAACTGGAAATTCCGTATTCATGCCAAAGGACGTTTGGGTCGATTCCGCCGTTCATGTGGCTGGAACCCATCAGAACTACGTCATATGTGTCATCAGATTTATAAAGACCCTGCAGGAGTTTCCCCCGGTGGTCAATCTTATAGGTGAACAGCGGAGAAAATGCGGCGAGGATCGTCCCTATGATTACAAGGAAAAGACAGCTTTTCCAGATTGCTTTTTTCACCATGCCCCGGCCCCTTTAAAATTGAAAATAAATGAACTGCGACGGACTTTGCAGCGGACCATAAATCCCAAAAATCAAGATGACCATTGTGCCTGCGATATATACGGCCCAGCGGCAGACGGGGCCGCGGTTCAGCAGACTCTGCCGCAGATCCCTCCGGCGGCTGAGCAGATCTGCCGCCGTAACGGCGGCAATGCCGAGAAGCGCCGCCCAGAAATCCGGTGCCGCAAGGCCAAGGCTGAACAGGGAACCGTTCCAGAGAGCCGCCGGGTTAAACCGGAAGAGATTGCCGATAAGCACAGTCGCATCCCAGAGCGAATTTGCGCGGAAAAAGATCCACGCGAAATCCACCAGCACAAACGTGGCCGCAGCGCGGTACAGCCGTACGGGAAAGGAGTTTTCCCGGATCCCAAGTTTTTGTTCCGCGCGCTGTTTGGCCGGCCTTGTCAGCAGGCCTATTACCTGGTAAACACCGTGCAGCAAGCCCCAGATGACGAAAGTCATCGCCGCGCCGTGCCAGAGTCCGCAGACGGCAAACACGATCATCAGGTTCAGGCAGTGGCGCCATTTCGAGCAGCGGTTGCCGCCCAGCGGGATATACAGGTAGTCGCGGAACCACGCGCCCAGCGTGATGTGCCATCTCCGCCAGAACTCCTTGATGGATTTTGAAAAATACGGCTTGTCAAAGTTCTTTGTCAGGCGGAACCCCATCACCTGCGCTGCGCCGATGGCAATGTTGGAATATCCGGCAAAATCGCAGTAGATTTGAAAAGCGAAAAACACGGTCGCTACGGCAACTTCCAGCCCGGAATATTTTTGCGGACTGTTGTAAACCGTATTCACCAGCGTGGCAAGCCTGTCTGCAACGGCCGTTTTCTGAAAGTAGCCCCACAGCATCAGCAGCAGGCCCTTCCGCGCACGGTCGTAGTCAAACGTATGGACTTCGTCAAATTGGGGCAGCAGATCTTTTGATTTTTCAATCGGCCCTGCAACCAGCTGTGGGAAAAACGACACAAACAGCGCATATTTTCCAAGGTTCTTCTCAGGCTTGATGTCACCGCGGTACACGTCCACCGTGTAACTGAGAGCCTGAAATGTATAAAACGAAATTCCGACCGGAAGAAGCAGGTCAAATTGGACCGCCTGCGCCGAGATGCCGAAGATATGAAGAATTTCAGCGTACAAGCCGCAGAAGAAATCGAGATACTTAAAAACAACCAGAATGCCGATATTTACGAAAACGCTGAGTGCCACCCAGATCTTTTTCCTGCGCACGGTGTTCGGCCGTTTTCGGAGATCCTCCCGGCCAATCAGAAGACCGCTTGTCCATGTAACCACAGTGGAAACCGCCAGAAGAATGGCGTAATACGGGTTCCAGCTCATAAAGAAGTAATAGCTGGCGGCTAAAAGCCAAGCCCAGCGGGCTTTCTGCGGAATTACGAAATACAGGATGGTGACAGCCGGAAAAAAGATCAGGAACTGGATCGAAGTAAACGACAAACAGATTCCCCTCCAAAACGTCGGCTGCGGCGGACGCTCTATATTTTTAAAAATGAAACAAAATGAAACCTCTTAATTAAACCTCATTGGTTCCATTCAATTTACATTTTTCTGTAAATATTTTTTGACCAATTATAAACTCGAGTTTCATAAAGCCAAAAGCCGGCGGGCCGGAACTTTTTCCGGCTCTATCGCTTTGGCCCGGAAAGCCACAGCTCCAGCGCAATGCCCGTCACAATACAGAATCCGCAGGCGAGCATCCCCACCAGGTAGGCGGGCATCCGATTCTCAACCAGGTTTATGGCAGCCGGCGCACTTTTGAGGGCAGCGTCGGCGGAATCGGATTGGGGAGCCGTCAGTATTACTGCGGTTCCGCTTTCCGATTGCGCGGATTCAGGGCAGGCCGCACCACCGGATTCGAAAACCTTCTTCCGGAACAGACCGGCGTCCGAGAAGCCGGCTGATTCCGGACCTTCTGCCGTGCCGCCGGGAGGAACGCCTGAACTGGAACGTTTTTCCGAAAGCACGGATTCCGCCGGCCGCGCCCGGCTGGTGTCCGGAAGGGATACTTCCAGACACTTCGTTTTCGCGGCGCGCGTGACGTCCACTTCGTATACCTGGGTGTTCTTTTTATCGGCGGAAGTTACCCGTATGACAATCGGCGTAGAGGTACCCGCCGCGCCGAGGCTTTTCCGGCTGACGGAAACGGAAGCGCCGGCAGCCGCTTCCGCCCGGAATGAAACGGAGCGCACGCTTGACGCCACGGTCAGGGCATACCGGCAGATCCCCGGGTCAAACTCCGGGCTTAGCTTTCCTTCCGAAGGCTCCAGCGCCGTCAGGCAGGCTTTTCCGGATTTTGTCCGGGAAATTTCCAGAGTGAAATTTTTCGAACAGATCCCCGAAAGGCCTGTCCCGCTGTAGTCACAGATTTCATCCACCTGCGCATCCAGTTCCGCTGTGTCGGGCGAAGCATTTTTCTTGACTTCAAAAACATAGGTAAGAACGGTGCCGTATAGTTTAGGCGCGCTTTTCCTTCCCTTTTTGGCGTTGCACACATAAACCGAACAAACCGGATTAGAGGCACTGTTTGTTTGCAGAGTTCCGCTTTTCAGCCGGGACGACTGTTCAGTGCCGACAAACCGCAGGCTTGAATCATCATACTGCACTTTCGCGCGGAAACCGGCCGCGGCAACGCTTTGGTCGGCCCGGATCTTCAGCCGGACAAGGTCCCCGGGCACAGCCTGGAGGCAGTCCGTTTGAAACGAAAAGTAATTGGAGGAAGCCCGCACGGGCACCGGCAAAAAAGCGGCAGCCAGAAAAAGCGCGCAGAGTATAACTCCAATTCTGCGAAAACTTGCTGCAAGCTTCCTAAAAACAGCAGCCTTTCCATTTCGGGAAAACTGCTGAAAAAAAGCGGGCAAAATCAGGCCGTTACCGTATTCTGTTCCATCCCGGCGCGCGCAATCTCACGGATGCGCCTTTTGCGCAGAGTCTGCAAACGGAAACGGTTGTAGCGCTGCACAAGAGCAAAAGGCACGTTCCCGATCATTACGAACAGAGAAGTTAAAAGGCCCACGAGCAGCGGATTCACCAGCAGCATTACAATGGCGCATAAACAGTTTTTGCGGTGGACCCATTCTCCGCGGCAGGTTTCCAAAATGAATTCATCCAGGTATTCAATGGAATCATTTTTCAGATGGGTTTTTGAAAATCCACCTTTCCCAATATGCTGCGGAATCCGATCCTTCCAAGACTGGATCTTCAAGTTCTCCCGGTACCAGCGTCCCCCGCGTTCCCACGGCTTTGCCGCGTAGCATTCTTTCGACTCGTCAAATTTGGAATTGGGAAGTCTCTGACCGAGAGCCAGCGTGAGCCCATGCCACAGCGCGGCTATCAGCACATTCCAAAAAAAGATAACCAGAAACGAGGAGTTTTTCAGCATTGCAGTCACTTCCCTTTCTCAATTCTATCTGCAGCAGCAAATACTGCTATTCCCCTAGCTTTAGTATAATACGAAACCGGTCGGGGTGCAAGGGAAAAGATGTTGAAAAAGCACCTGTTTTCGGTAAAACAATCAGGATAGTTTGCCCGTTTCCTTTAAAACCTTTGTGGCAAAAACAGTAATCCCGTGTGCTGGGCAGCCAACATCCTTTCCTAACATATCGTATGAAGGCCGGGAAAGGATCGTTCCGAAAGACTTTCGATTGACAAATAAACATTTACATGATATATTTACTGATACAATAAACATTATTGGAGATTAAACAATATGGAGCTGTCAAATTTTACCCTTCGCGAATTGGAAGAAGGCTTTCGGCTGGAGCAGGACGCACGGGCGTACCGGTGCATTTTCTGCGGAAGAATGTTCCGTATCGGAGAAGTGTATCCCAGCGGCGGGCATTTTTACGGCGCCCGCCTTGCCGCGGAGATCCATCTGGCGGAAGAACATGGTTCGGCGCTGGAAGCCCTGCTGGAATCCGGCGATCCCCGGCTGAAAATCACCGGGCGGCAGAAACAGCTTCTGCGCCTGATGCACAGGGGCATGCCGGATTCCGGCTGTGCGGCGGAAATGGGAGTTTCTCCTTCGACCGTGCGGCACCAGAAATTTGTTCTGCGGGAGCGGGCTAAGCAGGCGCGCCTGTTTCTCGCGGCGTACGAACTGGCCGCGCGGAAGGCAGGCGCGGATACGGGCGATCCGCCCGTCCGGGTTCCCGAAACGGCGACCATGACGGACGACCGGTACCTGACGTCGGAAGCAGAGAGCGAGAAAATCAGGAATGAGTTTTTTTCTTCGCAGAATCCTCTGTGCCTGAAAGCCTTTCCCGCCAAAGAAAAGAAAAAAATCGTTGTCCTTACCCGGATTTCGGAACAGTTTGAAAAGGGTCGGGTTTATTCCGAACGGGAGGTCAACGATATTCTGAAACCAATTTTCGCAGATTATGCAACTCTGCGGCGGTACCTGATTGAATACGGGCTGATGAGCCGCACGCCGGACGGTTCGGAATACCGGCTGAACGGAAAGCCATGAACTGGAAGGGAAACGTGCTGAACCTCATCCTGAACCGGAGTGTTTCGCTGTTCGGCGCAGGGATCTATTCCGTTTCGCTTCCGCTGTATCTTCTTCAGGAAACCGGCTCGCTGGCCAAAGCGGGAATTTTCTTCGCGGCGGCGAGCCTGCCGTCTGTTCTGCTGCGGCCCTTTCTGGGCGTGCCGGTGGAACGGTCAAACCGCAAGCGCATTCTCGTGCTGTGCGATTTTACCTCTTCCGCTGTTTTTTTCAGCCTGCTCCTGCTGAGCCGGATGGAACTGCTGACGCTGCCGGTTCTGGCGGCGGCCGGGATGCTTCTGAACACCATTTCCGGCTTGTTTGGGGTTGCCTCCAATGTGATTTTTACGGAGCTGAATGAAAAAGGATCGCTGGAGCAGATGAACGGGCTGAAAAGTTTTTCCGACAACCTGGCGGGAATCGCTTCCCCGCTGGCCGGGGCATATCTTTTCGGCGCTTTCGGCTTTGCGAGCGTGCTGGCCGCGGTTGGGGCTTCCTATGCCCTTTCGGCGGCGGGCGAATGCTTTATCCGATACCGGCGGCCGGATAAAACACCCGGTGAAAGCGCCCCGCTGCGGGAACAGTTTCTCGGCGGAGTGCGCGTAATAACCTCCAGCCGGGAAATCTTTTCGCTCTTTTTCCTGGTGATGGTGCTGAACTTTTTCGTTGCAAATTCCGATGAAATCATCAATCCCGGTATTCTGGTTCAAAAATACGGCCTGCCGCAGAAGCTGTACGGACTGTCTTCTTCGTCTTTTGTAGCGGGAACGCTTGCGGCGGGGCTGTTCCTTTTCCGCCGCAGAAATGCGTGTCCCCCACGGCTGAAAGCGCTGTTTTTGCTGAACAGCGCAGTTATGATGCTGATCGGCGCCGCGTCGCTTCTTTGTTACAATCTGTGCCCGCGCGCGTATTTCCCGATCTTCCTCACGCTGGAAACGGTGTGCGGGTTCATCACCACCTGTGTGAACGTGCCGCTGATTTCGTTTTTTCAGATTCAGATTCCTGTGGAATACCAGGGGCGTTTTTTCGCGCTGCTGTCCTTTGCCTCCGGGCTGCTGATTCCCCTCGGCGTGAGCTGGGCCGGGTTCCTTTCGGATCGCGCCGGCGCAGACGCAGCCTATCTCATCAATAACGCGTGCGTGATTCTTGCCGTGCTGTTCGTTTACCGAAAACGAAAAAACGGTGCGCCGGTTTAAATTTCCCTTCCGACAGCTTCCGCTACCCGGCGGGCTTTTCTGACCAGCTCCGTGTAAGCTTCCACGGTCAGCTGCTGAGCCGCGTCACTGAGGGCTGCCTTCGGGTTGGGGTGGACTTCGATAATCAGGCCGTCCGCTCCGGCGGCGATCCCCGCGAGGGACAGCGGTTCCACATAGGCCGCTTTTCCGGAAGCATGCGACGGATCAATGATAATGGGCAGGCAGCTCCGCTCCCGTACGACCGGCACGGCGGAAACGTCCAGCGTATTGCGCGTCGCCGTTTCAAACGTGCGGATTCCGCGTTCGCACAGGACGACATTGCAGTTGCCCTCGCTCATGATGTATTCGGCGGCGTCCAGCCATTCTTCCACGGTGCTGGCGATCCCGCGCTTGAGCAGGACGGGCGTTTTCGTCCGGCCGACCGCTTTCAGCAGGCGGAAATTCTGCATGTTGCGTGCGCCGATCTGAAATATGTCGCAGTACGGGCCGGCGGATTCAATCTGGTCATGATCCGTGATTTCGGTCACAGTCAGAAGGCCGTAGGCGTCGGCGGCTTTCCGCAGGAGCTTGAGGCCCTCCTGTTCCATCCCTTGAAAAGAGTACGGCGAGGTGCGGGGCTTGTATGCTCCGCCGCGCAGAAACGCCGCGCCGGCCGCCTTGACCCCGGCGGCCGCTTTCATCATCTGTTCTTCGCTCTCCACAGCGCAGGGGCCGGCGATCATGGCCAGTTTCTTCCCGCCGATCACCTGATCCCCCACGCGCACCGTGCGCCCTTCGGGGACCATTTCGCGGCTTGCCAGCTTGTAGGAGTGCATAATGGGCACCGTTTTTTCCACGCCGTCCATCAGTTCCAGATTGACGCCGTTCAGTTTTGTCTTGTCGCCCAGCACGCCGACCACGGTTGCCTGCGATCCGGTGGAAAGGTTTGCCCCCAGGCCGTGCTCCTTTAGCGTCTTTATAACGTTTTCCACGTCCTGCTTCGTGCAGGAACGCTTCATAACAACGATCATGTCCTCGTCTCCCATTCATTCAGATTTCTAAAAGTTATTTTATACTTTAAAGCGCAAAATTGCAAGCGGCAATATTCTAGAATTTAAAAATCAGAACTCAGAATATACCTATCAGAGGTTAAGCAATATAAAACAGAATAAAAATAAAATTTATTTATTATATTTATTTATTATAATTATAAATATGAATTAATGGAGCTAATATATGGAATATACTGTATTTTTAGTAAATATTAACCGGCAGTTCACTGGAAAGGAATGCCTATGCTATGAAAGGTTTAAAATTGGGAATGAGTGTGGTACTGAGTATGGCCCTGATCACGGGAGTGACAGGAATAACGCATATTTCCTCGGATGCTTTTGCTGCGGATGGAGCAAAAAGTTTAGAACCTTCCGCCAGCCAAGTATCAACGGAAGGCCGGCTGACAGTCCCCAAAGGTTCTTTTGTTGACGATCTTACAAAAGAACCTTCCCAGCAGCAACGAAACTGTGAATCCAAATTGCAGCCGGCTGCGGTAAAAATTCCGTCTCCTGCAAAAAATCTATTTCCGGCGGGCGCCGTATACTATAAACTAATTCCTGCATCAAAAGATGGAATAAGTCCTAATAGTTTATCCTATCCATCAGACTACTATAATCTTACAAGCGGGGATTACCATGGTTCGGTTTCCAATTTAGGCGGTCAGCTTTATACCAATTATTATTTTTCAACCGGTTCAAATGGAAAATTATTGGTCACAACAAAATTTGAGTCCGACACCGCAATTGGATATTCGTATACGATCAATTGCTATGATCGGACGGACGGTAACAGGTTAGCCACTTCATGGACGGGAGAAACCGGCACCGAAGGCCATCCGGGAAGAGATTCGATTAGCTTTTACAATCTAAATAAGAGCCATTTTTACTTTTTTGGATTTCAAAATAACTCGTCTTACGGAAAAATAAACGGCGATTTGTCCGTTGGATTTCAAGACTAAAGTCTTCGTTACCGGCACCGCTGCTCTTGTGGGCAGCGGTGCTTTTGTCACTCGAACAAGCGTAGGTGCGAGATGCCGACAGGCATTTCACATTTGCGCTTGTTTTTCGCAATAAGAGGCAGGATTTCCGTGTTTGTACAAGTGTCGGGCAGAGATTACTGTATTTACGCCGGAAAAATAATGTGGTATAATTTACAGCGTGAATCAGGAATATTTTGTTAAGTTTTTCTTATCATACCGCGGATGTAACAGGAGGAATTCAATGATGCGCATCACTTTACGGATAAGGAACAAGGCCGGAGACGTCCGGGCGGAAGCCGCCGCGGAAGATGAAACCAGCCTTGTGTATGACGGGGAATACCAGGAGGGGGATGTGCTGGAAGCAGAAAGCGAAACCCCGGATAGCTTTTTGGTTGTCCAGCTGGATGATACGGCAGCCCCCGCTTTGGTTTTCCTGAAAGGAAACCGGTTCGGGTATCCCGTCCCCTTCGGGGAAAAGCGTGTTTCCCTTTCTCCGCGCGCTTTTATGGGAGAACGGCACCTGCTGTATGCGCGCCGTGCCTTCCCGGAAGAAGCCGCCGCACGGCGGAACCTCGCGTTCAACCCGCTGGATTTCCACGAAAATAAAAGCCTGTTTCCCCACGCTTCGGCAAACGTGGAAACGCGCGGCGAAGCCGTGTTTGCCGCCCGAAACGCGATTGACGGGCTGAAGGCAAACCACAGCCACGGCGAGTGGCCCTACACAAGCTGGGGGATCAACCGCGACCCCAACGCCGCGTTCCGGCTGGATTTCGGCCGGGAAGTCCTGCTGGATGAAGCGGTTCTTTACCTGCGCGCCGATTTTCCGCACGACGCGTGGTGGAAACAGGGAACGCTCCATTTTTCGGACGGAAGCGCATTGGAGCTGAGTCTGAAAAAGACGGATGCCGGGCAGCGCTTCCGCTTTCCGGCAAAGAAAGTGGAATGGATCGTCCTGGATCACCTGATCCGGGCGGATGATTCTTCTCCGTTCCCCGCCCTGACGCAGATCGAATTCTTCGGACACGAAGCGCCGTCTGGCTCCCGCGGGGAGAATAAGCGCTTCTAAGCCCGCGATCCGCTGACTTTTTTGATTTTCCCGAATTTGTGCTTGCAACTTCGGCGGAAAAAGGTATAGAATAGAGAAAAGCCCGCACGTCTGCGGGTATCCAAAAGGGGACAAAAGGGTCCGACACGGAGGTGCCGGGCTCTTTTTAGCGAAAACGGGCAGGCGCCCGTCAGGGGAGGTATGCAATGTGAACCGTTACGGCAAAAATGATATTTTCAGGCTGGTGGAAGAGAACGGCGTCAATTTTATCCGGCTCCAGTTCACCGATATTTCGGGCACGCTGAAAAATGTGGCCATCACCAAAAGCCAGCTTGCCAAAGCTCTTGAAAATGAATGTGTTTTCGACGGATCGTCGCTGGACGGCTTCGCGCGTGAAGCCGAGTCCGACATGTGCCTGCACCCGGACTGCGACACCTTTACCATGCTGCCGTGGCGCCCCGCGCAGTACGGCGTGGCGCGCCTGATTTGTGACGTGTACCTGCCCGGCGGGGAGCCGTTCGAGGGCGATCCGCGCCAGATCCTCAAGCGGCAGGTGCAAAAGGCGGCTGCGCGCGGCTTTGGGTTCAACGTGGGGCCGGAGATGGAGTTTTTCCTGTTCCAGACCGACGACAACGGCCTTCCCACCACAACAACGCACGATACGGCGGGGTATTTTGACCTGGGCACCGGCGACATGGGCGGCGATATCCGCCGCGAGATCTGCCTGACGCTGGAGAGCATGGGGTTCGAAATTGAGGCTTCGCACCATGAAGCTTCCCCCGGCCAGCAGGAAATTGACTTCCGGTATGACACCGCCCTCCGCACGGCAGACAACATCATGACGTTTAAGATGGCTGCCAAATCCATTGCCAAGGCGTCGGGCGCGTACGCCACCTTTATGCCGAAACCGCTTGCCGTAGCGAGCGGTTCTGGGATGCACGTCAACATGTCGCTGACAGACGGCGGGAAAAACCTGTTTGCTGATCCATCCGATCCGGCAGGATACGGCCTGAGCAAAACGGCGTACCGGTTTATGGCAGGAATTCTGGCGCACGCCGGTGCGCTTACGGCCGTCTGCAACCCAACGGTTAATTCCTACAAGCGGCTGCTTTCGGGGGATGAAGCTCCGGTCGCCGTGGCCTGGTCGGACCGCAGCCGAAGCCCGCTTGTCCGTGTGCCTTCCGCGCACGGCAAAGGGGCGCGCATTGAACTGCGTTCGCCGGATCCTTCCGCCAACCCTTACCTGATGCTGGCCTGCTGCCTGGCGGCCGGGATGGACGGCTTGGAAAAGAAAATGACGCCGCCGCCCGCCCTGGAACGTCTCTGCTCGGGCGGAGACGGAAAAAACCGGCCCTCCACTCTTCCGCTCAGCCTGAAGGACGCCATAGAGGCCTTCAGGAATGACCCGGTTGTTTCCGGTGTGCTGGGCCCGCACGCCCTGCGCAGTTATCTCCGGGACAAAGAAAGCGAATGGGCGTCGTACAGCCGTTCGGTCACGGGATGGGAACTTCGCAAGTATCTTGAAATCTACTGAGCCGAACTGTTCCGGGCGGATTTTTGCGAACTGTATATTTTCGCGCCGCACATATTCCGATATAATAAGAGAAAAAATATCGGAAGAAACGGGGAATTCAAAAATGAAGAGACAAAAACGTGCGCTGGCCGTTCACGATATCTCGTGCTTCGGCCGCTGTTCCCTTACGGTGGCCCTGCCGGTGCTCTCGGCGGCCGGGATTGAAACCAGTGTCCTCCCAACGGCGGTGCTTTCAACGCATACCGGCGGTTTCACCGGCTATACGTTCCGGGATCTTACGGAGGATATCCCCGCCATTGCCGCCCACTGGAAAAAGCTCGGCCTGCGTTTTGACGCAATCTATACCGGATATCTCGGATCGCCCGAGCAGCTGAAAATGGTTTCGCACTTGATTGACGATTTCCGGGGAGAAAACACCCTCGTGTGCGTGGATCCCGTTATGGCCGACGACGGAAAGCTGTATCCGGCGTTCGGGCCGGATTTCCCGCACGGGATGGCGAGCCTCTGCGGCCGGGCAGACGTCATCGTGCCGAACCTGACGGAGGCCGCGTTTCTTCTGGGCGAACCGTACCGCGAAGGCCCGTACGGGAAGGATTATGTCGAGGGGCTTTTGCGTCGCCTTGCCGCGCTGGGGCCGAAGACCGTGGTGCTTACGGGCGTGTGGTTTGAACCAAAGACCCTCGGCTGCGCGGTTTACGACGCCGGATCGGGCAGTGTGAGCTACGTTATGTCCGAGCGGATTGGGGGCAGCTACCACGGCACGGGGGACGTTTTTGCCAGCGCCCTGCTCGGTGCGCGGATGAACGGTTTTTCGCCCGCCGACGCCGCCCGGATCGCGGTGGATTTCACGGTGGAAAGCATCCGCCGCACGCACAGCGCGGGCACGGATGTCCGTTTCGGAGTGAATTTTGAAGCCGGGCTTGCGCGTTACGCGCAAAGTCTGGGCTTGGACTGATCATAATAAGAGGTGTTGACTATCAAAGTACGGACGGAAGCCTTTGACCTGATGCAGAATTATTACCGCACGTTCCATGACCCGATTATCCGCTGCCTGATCCGCTTTTCGGGCAGGCTGGATGCAGCGGCTCTGGAACGCGCCGTGGATCTTTCCCTCTCCGCCGCGCCGCCGATTGCCTGCGGTTTCACCCCAAGGACGCACGGCTGGGTGTACGGCGGCTTTTCAGCGAAAGATATTCTCAGCGTGGAGAAGAGCGGTACTCCGAAAAGGGAAGAACAAATCCTTCTTTCCAGGCTCAATTTTGAAAAAGGGCCGCAGCTGAAACTGTTTTTAATCCGGGAAGGGGAAGGCGACGCGCTCTGCGCGGTCATGAGCCATTTGGTTGCGGACGGGGCGGGCTTCAAGCAGTACCTTTATCTGCTTGCGGATCTTTATTCCCGCTGCGCGGAGAATCCGGATTATCGAACGGCCCCAAAACCCGGCAGCAGGAGCCTTTCGCAGCTTCTCCGGGGTTACTCTCTCCGCGAGAAGGCAGCTGTTTTTTCGTCCCATTCTGATTATGCCCGATTGGCTCAGCCCATGCCCATGCTCCTGAAAGGGGACAGGAACCGCCCGTTCCTTGTCCGCCTTGTGCTGGAGGAAGAACCCTTTTCCCGTATCCGGTCTTACGGAAAAGCACGCGGGGCCACCGTCAACGACTTGCTTCTGACGGCATATGCCCGTGCCCTGCACCGCTGGACCGGCTGCGCCGATATCCGTTTTCCTTGTTTTGTCGATATGCGTAAATATCTCAAATATCCACAGAAATGCGGAATCTGCAACATGACTTCCCGCTACGGATGCAGGGCGGTGTTTTCCCAGGACGAACCGTTTGAAGCCACCCTGCAAAAAATCTCGGCGTCCATGTCGCGGCATAAGGGAAGCCCCGGATGCCTGAAAGCCCCGGTTTTGCTGGGGTTTCTGTTCCGGATTTTCCCCCGCGCGGTGTTGGCGCGGCTTTCCCCCGTCCTGTTCCGCGCTGCCCCCGTTTCCTTTACCAATATTGGGGTCTTTGAGAAAGGCCGGTTGGTTTTCGGAGATCGGAAGCCGGAGGACGTGTTCCTTTCCAGCGCCGCAAAATATACGCCAAATTTTCAGGTGGCTGTTTCCACTTGGAACGGACGCTGCTCGCTGTGCAGCAGCTTTCACGGCACACCGGAGGATCAGAAGCGCATCCGTTCTTTTTTGGGAGAGATGGAGCGGGAGCTTGTGTCCGCCGCCGCGCCCCGGGACGAATAAGGCCCGAGCCTTTGCCGCATACTAACGCCGGAGGTGGTTGTGTATGCCGAAAGACAGCCAGCCGGACAGAAAGCGTGCCCGAAAGGAAAAAGCGGGCGGAGGGGTTCCCCTCACCCGGGAAAACCAGAACCGCAGCCGCACGGCGAAAAAGCAGTCCGCCGCGCGGCACGGCGCGTAAGGGGGCGGCGAAAATGGCAAAAGCGGGGATGCGCCGTCCCGATCCGAAAGCACCGCACGGAACGGAAAGCAATAAAATCACGCATTTTCCTAAAAACAGGCAGCCTCCGGTCCCTGAAATTCAGGGCCGGGCCAAAACCGCAGGGAAAAAAGCGCGGCCAACCTAAAAACAATAAAGAAACCTGCCTTTCCGCGTGAGCGGGAGGGCGTTTTTTTACCTGAATTTTTCGGCTATGTAGAACATTCAGAAAATATGAGATGACTTACCCTAATTTCCTTTATTTCAGATTAGCAAAGATATTAGGTAGCTCCTAAAAAATAGACAAGGGTTAATAATATAGGGAAAAAACACTTAATTCAGTATAAAGATTATCTAAAAAAAAATAGTATGTTTAGACACTATTGATATTTACAAAAAACATACAATAAAGTAATATTATAACAGTTAGCGAAAACTTAAAAATGAAAATGCATATGCATTTTTATGATCTTGATGTGAAAGAAGATCAACTATGATTTTATTTTGGTCTTCTTTGATGTGCGTAGCACCAAACTTTGCAGATTTCTGCACTCATGCGGTCTACACGAAGTAAAGAATCTCAAAGTCAGGGGATGAATGAGGAACCATTCATTCCCTGACAATTTAATTTATTTGCTTATTTTATTATTTATTATGATGATGATTAATAATTTTACTGATAAAAGGAAAGGAGAATTGCTTTGAAGAGTGTACTTTTAAATGAAAATGATACCATATGTACATGTGGTAAAATGGTTACCCATACCCGAGGAGATACAGTCAAGAATTTTGTGGGACAGGCTATAATACATGTTCTATTGGGGCTAATGGAGATGTATATCCTTGCCCTTCTTTTCAAAAGAAGATATATGCTGCAGGAAACGTAAAGGAAAGACGATTTTCTGATATATGGAATGATCCCAATACCTTTAAGAAATTCCGGAATATCAATATTGTCAGAATGGATCCGATATGTGCAAAATGTGATGTTCGCTTTTTTTGCGGCGGAGGCTGTCGAGCCCAAGCATCAAATGCAGGCGTAAAGCCTCTTAATACGCATAATGCCAAGTGTGAAGAATATAAGCACATTATTTATGATTTGATGTGGATGCTTTCAGACTATCCTCAATTATCGACTTTTAAAACAAAGGTAGGAGAAACCCTTAGAAAATCTATATCTATTTGAAAAAACCATTACTATTCATTACAAACAGGAGAGTACGATATGTTGCAGTTGAGATTGAAGCATAGAACAGGGTGGAAAGTTAGAACTTTTTATGGAATTGTGCTGTTGCTTTTTACGGCAAGCGATGGTGTCTTTATTATCCTGTTCCCTCTTTATCTGAAACAGATCGGTTATTCATACAGCCAGATTGGTTCCCTTTTGGCATCGTCTGGATTGGGAATCGCTGCCTTTAAGGTGATTGTCGGCAGGCATTCCGACTTTGTCGGAAGAAAAATCTATGTTATTCTCTCGCTGCTCCTAAGCGCCGTTTCAACCGCCGCGATTGGATTTATCCGGCCGATGGCTCTGTTGGCGGCCGTCCTTTTGATCCGAGGAATCGCCAAGGGGGCTTTCTTTGCGGTTCGGGCGCCGTATATCCGGGAACTGAGCGCTCCGGAAGACCGGGGAAAAGCGTTCGGGGTCATCAGCGCTTTTGGATCAGGCGGCGGTGTCGTCAGCGGGCTTCTTGCCGGCCTCATCACATTCCGTGGGAACCATGGAGATATGTTTTTGATCCTTTCGGCCTTTTATCTCTGCGGCGCGGGGATCGCTCTGCTCACGCTGCCTGGCCGCACGAGAACAGCCCGTGAGAAAAACGGCCGGAATCCGGAAAGACCGAAATTCCGGCAGGCACTGCGGATGCTGTTCCGGATTCCGGCAAATATCCGGTCGCTGTGCCTTGTCAATGTTATTGAAGGGATTGCAACACAGCCCTTGTGGGATATTGTGTTTCCCGTTTATCTGACGGGTCCGATGAACCTTTCCGATTCGGCAATGGGGGGAGTCTATTCAGCGGACAATATTTTGAGCATTCCTGCCCAGTTGGGAGGCGGGATTCTAAGCGATCGATTTCATAAAAAACGATTGTCAGTCTTTGTCTTCTTGATATTGTCCATGCTGGGATTCTTTCTTTCCAAAATTCATTATCCGGCATTTTTTGTCGCTGTTCTGTTGGCGTTTGAAGTTCTGTTCAGCTTGTCAAACCCCGTTCTGGAAACCGTGGAATCCCTTTCCGCCCGGGAGGACAAACCGGGTTTTGATCTCAGCCTTGTTTCCTTCTGCTATGCGGTTGGAACGCTGGTTGGGGATATCATTGTGGGAAAAATAATGGATTTATATGGCGCAAGTGCGGGATTTGTGTTTGTCGGCATAGCTTTTCTGCTTGCTGTCTTTATCCTCCAGGTGGGTATGTCAGAGAAAGAGGGGAGAAAAACCTTTCCACAAAAGGATACGCTGTGAGTTGTCCTTCCGTGGGTAACTTTTTCCGCTTTTTGATTTAACAGGGCCGGCCCAAAACCGCAGGGAAAAAAGCGCGGCCAACCTAAAAAAGACGGCGGGGATCCCGCTTTCCGCATGAGCGGAAGGTGGGATCTTTTTCTGCTTTTGTGCTGAAATCTTCAGTTTTCGCGGCGGAACCAGCGGGAAATCTCCCTGCGCTGTGCCGCCGCAATGGCTGCCAGCAGGGTCAGTGCCATGCAGCCGCAGAAAACGAATCCGGAGTCTCCGCCTGCTTTTTCCATGACGGCCCCGGCCAGAAAATTCCCAATGGGCGTCGAGCCCATGTTGAGAAAAGAATAAACGCTCATGACCCGCCCGCGGTACTCATTGGAAGAACTGACCTGATAGATGGAATTTGCCGTATTGAGAAAAATCAGGTTGAAAAAACCGATGAAAACAAAGAGGAGGGCGCTGGACGCAAACTGATGCGAAAAAACGGTTGCAATCTGTGTGGCGGCCGTACCGGCCCCGCTGAGGAGGAGAAGCGGCTTTTTAACCCCGTCCTTGCTCCGGTAAGCCATCAAAAGGGCCGCGGAGAAGGCACCCACTCCTTCGGCGGAGAGCAGCCCGGTGTAGCCGTTGACCCCCATGCCCAGCACTTCGCGCGCAAAAACGGGGACAATGACGCTGACGTTGTAGGCAAACGTACATACGGCCGCCATAATCAGCACATTGGCCACCAGCGTCCGGTTCCGGCGGATATACCGCAGTCCGTCCGCAATTTCCGGCAGCATGTTTGCGCTCCGCGCCGGGCGGGCGGTTTCGTGTACGCGGATCATCAGGATCCCCATAATAACCGGCAGGTAGCTTACAGCATTGATGCCGAAACACGCCGCCGTCCCCAGTTTTGCCATCATCAGCCCGGCTAGGGCCGGCCCGACGATCCGTGCCAGGTTCACAATGGTTGAGTTCAGCGAAATGGCATTCGTCACATTTTCCGGCCCCACAAGGTCAATAAAAAACGCCTGCCGGGCGGGCATATCCAGCGTCTGCGTCAGCCCGAACAAAAAACTGAGCAGAAGAATGTGCCAGTACCGGATAAGGCCGGTGGCGGTCAGCAGCGTCATGGCAGCGGCCTGCGCCATAAACAGCGACTGGGTCAGTACCAGCAGCTTCTGTTTGGGAAACCGGTCTGCCACTACGCCGGCAAAAAGGGAAAGAAACAGCATGGGCAGAAACTGCGCCACGCCTACAAGCCCTACAAGCAGGGGCGAGTTGGTCACCGAATAGACCAGCCAGGTCTGCGCCGTCCGCTGGATCCAGGTTCCTGCCACGGAAATGCACTGCCCACACCAGAACAAGCGGAAATTCCGGTATTGCAGCGACCGGAATGTCGTTTTCAGAAGTTCGGCCGCTTTGTTCCCTTTCAAGATACTGCTGCCCCCGTGTCCAAAAATTAATCCATATTTTATCCGGTCATCATTATATCACTGTTTTCGCGGGCCGGCAAAAACACCCGCGCACTTTTTCAGGAAGGCAGAAAGGCGGAGTTACAGATTTGAAACTTTTTTTTTGACGGGATTATGCTATAATTGTTTTAATTATACAAATTCTATATCAATTCAGGCTGGCCGGGAATCGGCCGGGAAAGGGGCATCAAGGCTTGAAACGAAAAATTGCCGTATTGGCCGTTATACTTCTGACTGCCGCCGTGCTGTCGGGCTGTTCGTTTGCCGGCCTGAACGCCCAGACGCTGATGCACGCGCCGCGGCCCACCGGCGAAAACGAGGCGGATATCCAAAGTCTGCTGGAGCAGACCGGCGGCAGCGGGATGACGCTGAAATATCCGGAGACGGGCGGGTACCGTTCCGCTATTATTACCCATGACCTTTGCGGCGATAAAACGCAGGAAGCCATGGCGTTTTATCAGAAAGGCGACGATTCCCTGGGCATCAGCGTCACGTTTATGCAGAAAGACGGAGAATGGAAAAATATCGGCACGTTCAGCAACCCCGCCACACAGGTGGACCGGGTATGCTTCGGTGACCTCAATGGTGACGGAAAAGACGAGGTTGTCGTAGGATGGGGCAGCAGCCAGAACAATACGGCTTCCATCTGTGTTTACTATTTTCAGAATGGAAGAATGGCCGAACTGAAACTCGACCAGGGCTACACCGAAATGGCTGTGGCGGATTTCAGCGGGGACGGTCAGGATGAAATTTTTACGGCCAGCGTCACGGTAGGCGACCAGCCTGCCGCAGCACATCTGCTGCGGCTTAAAAGCGGCGCCGTAGAAGTTATGGGTTCCGCACCGCTGGATACCGGCGTGACCCAGTATGCATCCGTCAAGACCGGGCTTGTCAATGAAAAACAGTTCGGGATTGTGCTGGATGGGGTCAAGAATGCCAATAACATGGTGACCGAGCTTTTGTACTGGGACAAAAATAAAAAAATGCTGGAAGCGCCCTTTTATGATCCGGCCACCAAATCCGCCAAAAGCACCGAACGCAGCACGTCGGTAGTTTCTGAAGACATCAACGGCGACAAAATTCTTGAAATCCCATTGGTGACCCTGATGCCCGGCTACAGCGGCAGCACGGCGGGTGAGGCGGATTACCTTACGAGCTGGCACCGCTACGACACTCAGACCAACACGTTTATCCGCGTGATGAGCATGGTAATCGACTATGCGGACGGATATTGGTTTTCCGTTCCGGATATGTGGCGGGGGAAGATCACGACCAAGCTGGATCCCGCTACGCGGACGCTGACATTCTATCAGTGGATGGCGTCCGCCGGGGGCGAGGGCGGCGTGCGCGGGCCGGAACTCCTCAAAATCGAGATCTTTACCACACAGGGGTGGGTTTCCGGCAAAGGCACGGGCGGCTTTTTCCGCCTTACGTCCAAAGATAAGCTGGTCTTTGCCGCTTCCATTCCGTCCCCGCGCAACTCGCTTTCCCTTACGCAGGAAGAGATCCGGGGAGCTTTTAAACTGATTGATCAGGAATAAATAAAGGGGGGATCCCTGTGAAAACAATCCTTGTGGCCGAGGACGAACAGGCCATCCGTGAGTTCGTTGTTATCAACCTGAAACGGGCCGGGTACTTTACGCTGGAGGCTTCCAACGGAGAAGAGGCCCTTCAGATTTACGGCCGCAAAGATACGGATGTGGACGTTGCCGTGCTGGATATCATGATGCCCGGCAAATACGACGGCCTGGCTGTGTGCAAAGAACTGCGCCGGCAGAACGGCTCCGTCGGTATTATCCTGCTCACGGCAAAAACGCAGGAAATGGATAAGGTCGGCGGCCTGATGATGGGCGCCGACGATTATGTGACGAAGCCGTTCAGCCCCAGCGAACTTGTTGCCCGGGTGGACGCGGTATACCGCCGCGTTGCGCTGGAGCGCAAGCGGGGCAGCGAAAATTTCCGGGAAGAGATCAAATCCGGCGATTTTGTCCTGAACCTGCGCAACCGTACCCTTGTGAAAAAAGGGGAGCCGATTGAACTGACACAGGTTGAATTCCAAATTATGGAGTATTTTATGTCGAACCCCGGCACCGCTCTGGACCGCTCCGATATTCTCCGCCATGTGTGGGGTGAATCGTATTTCGGCGAAGAGAAGATTGTAGACGTGAATATCCGCCGCCTCCGCATGAAGGTGGAAGATGAGCCTTCCAGCCCCCACCATATCGTTACGGTCTGGGGCCTTGGCTATAAGTGGGAAGGCTAAGGGCGGGTTGAGAAAGGAATCTTTTCAATGGGCTTTTGGATTTTCATTTTGATTATGACTTTGCTGCTTCCGGCTTTTCAGATTATTTACGGAAACATTCACCGGAATAAAGCGCCGGAGGATATTCAGGGCACCAACGGGTATAAAACAGCACGGTCGCGGTTAAACCGGGATACATGGGAATTTGCCAACTGCTACTATGATCGGCTGATGTGTATTGCCGGGTGGGGCATGCTTGTGCTTTCTCCCGCTGCAATGCTGTTTGTGCTGGGAAAAAATACAGATACCGTATGCAGCACCGGACTGCTTGTAATCATGGCTGAACTCGTGCTCCTGCTTATCTGCGCGGTACCGACCGAGCGGGCACTGAAGAGGACGTTCGACGAATTCGGAAACCGGAAATAACCCGTTGCCCGGTGATGCGCCGGGTCTGGGCAGGAAGTGCCGTGTGTCCGGGGACGGGCACAAAATGGGCAACCGTTGGAAAGGGGGAAAAAGGCCATGGCCGCGAAAAAGAACAGCATTGCAAGGCGCTGGATCCTGAACAGCCTCGGCATTATCCTCCTGATTGTGATTACGCTGATCGCCGCGCTTTCCTTTGTCGTACAAGCGTATGTTTACAATGGTATCCAGTCGGCCCTGAATGGGCGTTCCGGAGAGCTTACAAACTTCTTTTCTCCCGACGAACGCGATTCGGCATCCGATTTTATCAAGGCTGCACGCGGCTATGTGGAGGATTTTCCTAATAAGGAAAGCATGGAGCTTATGGTGATCAATCAGGCGGGGAACGTCGTCACCACGTCCATCGGCTTTGCCCCGGATCGCAGCCAGCCGATGCCCGATTACCAAAAAGCCCTGGAAGACTCCGGCAGCTATGGCACCTGGACCGGAAAACTGGTTACCGGAGAGCAGGCGATGGCCGTCACCCGCGTTGTCCGCAGCAGCGCCGGCATCCCCGTTGGCGCTATCCGGTACGTTGTTTCGCTGGAAGACGCCAACCGGCAGATTTTTACCATTGTCGCGGCGCTTTTTCTGGCAGGCGCGCTGATCCTGCTGTTTGTATTCGTTTCCAGCCATTATTTTATTCGATCCATTTTGACGCCCATCCGGCGCATCGGCGCCACGGCAAAACTGATCGCCCAGGGTGATTTTAAGGCGCGCATCGAGAAAATGAACAACGACGAACTGGGCGAGCTGTGCGATACCATCAACGATATGGCGGACGAGCTGGGCCAGAACGAACGGATGAAAAACGACTTTATCTCATCGGTTTCCCACGAGCTGCGCACACCCCTTACCGCCATTAAAGGCTGGGCGGAGACCCTCCAGGGCGGTGAAACGGACCCGAAAACCCTTCACCGCGGAATGGGAATCATTGTCAGCGAGACCGAGCGCCTTTCCGGCATGGTCGAAGAGCTGCTGGATTTTTCACGGATGCAGAGCGGCCGTATGACGCTGACCATGGATAAAATTGATATTCTGGCAGAGCTGGACGCGGCGGTCTATATGTTCAGTGAACGGGCCCGCAATGAACATAAATACCTGATTTATGACGAGCCTTCGATGCTTCCGCCTGTTCTCGGCGACATCAACCGCCTGCGGCAGGTGTTTGTGAACATTCTTGACAATGCCCTTAAATATACCGCTGAAGGCGGAACCATCAATGTGACGGCTGCGGAAGACTCCGGGTTTATTTCGGTTGTCATTGCCGATAACGGCTGCGGGATTCCGGCCAAAGATCTGCCGAACGTCAAAAAGAAATTCTACAAAGCCAACCAGACCGTGCGCGGCTCCGGCATTGGGCTGGCTCTTGCAGATGAGATCATGACTCTCCATTCCGGGAGCCTCCAGATTGACAGCCACGAAAACGTCGGTACGGTCGTTACCATTCGTATCCCAACTTTTCAGTACCTGGAAGGAAATACACGCGAAGCAGTCCAGAAAACAGATGAAGGAAGGAATTCCAAACCCAATGCCTAGAGAAAAAACGAAATTGATCACATCAATCGGGGGGCAGGCGCTTGTTGAGGGGATTATGATGCGCGGCCCGCAGAAAACCGAAATTGCCGTCCGCATGCCGGACGGGAGCGTTTCGGCAGAAGAACTGCCCGCAGAAAGCCTTCGCAGAAAGCGTTTCTGGCGTTTTCCGTTTTTCCGCGGCATTGCCGCTTTTGTAGACGCCATGGCCGTCGGCTACCAGGCGCTTTCCCGCTCTGTAGAAAAAGCGGGGCTGGATGACGAGGAGACCGAGTCAAAGTTTGACCTGTGGGTTGAAAAGAAGTTCGGCAGCCACATGATGGAGGCCGTTATGGTGGCGGGAACGGTTCTCGGCCTTGTGCTGGCTATTGTCCTGTTCTTTGTGCTGCCCACATGGGTTTTCAACCTGATTGAGGGCGCGGCCGGTCCGTCGCTGGAAGGGTGGCGTTCGCCGGTGGAGGGCGTGATGCGGATCGCTATTTTTGTCGGCTACCTGGCTTTCTGCGCCTCTATGCCGGATATGCGCCGTATGTTCCAGTACCACGGCGCAGAACATAAAACGATTTTCTGCTATGAAAACGACGAGAAACTGACCGTCGAGAATGTGCGCAGGCATCAGCGTTTCCACCCGCGCTGCGGAACGAGCTTTCTCGTCCTGATGCTGCTGATTGGCATTCTGGTCGGCTTTTTTATACCGTTTACCAATCCGTTCCTGCGCACGGCGGTCAAGATCCTGTGTATCCCGCTGGTCATGGGCGCGGGGTTTGAGGTCATCCGCTACTGCGCCCGCCACGACAACCTGCTGACGCATATCGTTTCCGCGCCGGGCCTGTGGATGCAGCGCATTACCACAAAGGAGCCCGACGACGGGATGATGGAGGTGGCGATCGCCGCTATCCGCGAAGTGATTCCGGAAAACGGCGAAGACCGGATCAGCCTGCCGGCAGATGAAAAATGACGCTGGGCGAATTATACCGCGCGGGGAAAAAACAGCTGGAAGACGCCGGAACAGACAGCCCGCAGTTCGATGCGGGGTGCCTGTTCCAAAAAGCATTCGGCCTCACCCCGGAGCAGCGGATTCTGCACTCCAGGGAGCCTGCCGGTGCGGAAGAGTCGGAACGATACCTGTGCATGGCGCGGGAGCGTGCGGAGGGGAGGCCGCTCCAGTATATTCTGGGTGAATGGCCGTTTCTGGGCCTGATGCTGAAAGTGGGGGAAGGTGTCCTGATTCCCCGGGAAGATACGGAGCTGCTGGTGCGCGCGGCCGCCCGCCGGCTGAAAGGGACTGCCGCGCCCCGTGTCCTCGATCTTTGCGCAGGCTCGGGAGCCGTTGCCCTCGGGCTTGCTTCACTTTTGCCCGGAGCCCGGATTTGCGCCGCTGAAAAATATCCGGCGGCGCTTTCTTATCTGCGGGAAAATATCCGCTGTGCCGGGTTCCCGGGCGTTGAAGCCCGGGAGATGGACGTCCTTGCCTCCGCTTCGGCGGAAGACTTTTCCGGGCTCGGCGGCATTGTTTCCAACCCGCCCTATGTGCGCGGCAGAGAGATTTCTTCCCTCCAGCGCGAGGTGCGGCGGGAGCCGCGCGAAGCGCTGGACGGCGGCGCCGACGGGCTGGATTTTTACCGGGCAATCGCAAAAATATGGCTGCCGAAGCTGAAGCCGGGCGGCATTGCCGCCGTAGAAGTCGGCGGCGGGCAGGCCCCTGCCGTTCGGGAACTTTTTGCGGGGGGACTGGAAGATATCGAGACTTGCCGTGATTTTGGCGGGACGGAGCGCGTCGTTGCCGGAAGGCGGCCGAAAACATAGGTGCCGTGCGTTATTGCTTTTCATTTGAAAATCATCTATAATAAAATTAGTAAAGTAAAGTGCGGAACGGGAGGAACCAACATGTCCGAAAAAGGAACGGCTACCAGGAAGCTGACCAAAACGGTCAACACCAGCGGCGATAAAAAAACAGCGCTGGAAACAGCACTGGCCCAGATCGAGAAACAGTTCGGCAAAGGGGCCGTCATGCGTCTCGGGCAGAACCAGGCCATGCACGTAGAAGCCATTTCCACCGGTTCGCTCGGCCTCGATATGGCACTGGGAATCGGCGGCCTGCCGCGCGGGCGGATCGTCGAGATTTACGGCCCCGAAAGTTCCGGCAAAACCACGCTTGCGCTGCACTGCATTGCGCAGGGGCAGAAGAACGGCGGGAACGCTGCGTTTATTGATGTCGAGCATGCCCTTGATCCGGTTTATGCCGCCGCGCTGAACGTGGACGTAAACTCTCTGCTGGTTTCGCAGCCGGATACCGGAGAACAGGCGCTGGAAATTACGGAGGCGCTGGTTCGCTCCGGTGCAATCGACGTGATTGTAATCGACTCGGTTGCGGCACTGGTTCCGCGCGCCGAAATCGAGGGCGAGATGGGCGACAGCGCCGTTGGTCTTCAGGCCCGCCTGATGTCGCAGGCACTGCGCAAACTGGCGGGGGCCATTTCCAAATCCAACTGCGTGGCCATCTTCATTAACCAGCTCCGCGAAAAGATCGGCATTACCTACGGCAGCCCCGAAGTAACAACGGGGGGCCGCGCCTTGAAATTCTACGCTTCCGTGCGTATTGATATCCGCCGGGGCGAAGCCATTAAAGTCGGGGACGAGCAGATCGGCTCGCATACTAAGGTCAAGGTGGTCAAGAATAAGATTGCGCCGCCGTTCCGCACCGCAGAATTTGATATTCTTTTCGGGCACGGCATTTCCCACGAAGGCGAAGTTCTGGATCTCGGCGTAGAACTCGACATTGTCCAGAAAAGCGGATCGTGGTTCTCCTATGGCGAAACGCGGCTGGGGCAGGGCCGCGACAACGTGGTGAAGTACCTGACGGAACATCCGGATCTCTCCAATGAGATCGAGGGCAAAATCCGGGAGAATTCCTCCAAACTGTTCAACCGTGCCGCCGCGTCCAAAAGTTCCAAAAGTTCCGGATCGGGGGCAAAACCGGTTGAAACAAGCCCTGCTAAGGAGCCTCAAAAGCCGTCTTCTGCCGACGATGCCCGCTACAATGCCGATATTGATATTGAGGCCGACGACAAATGATGCTTTCTGCCGCCGAACCGAGAAAACGGGGCTTGACGGCGCTGTATGCGGACGGGGAATTCGCCGCATCCCTTGATACGGAGACATGGCTGAAATCCGGTCTGCATATTGGGGACGACGTCACGGAGGAACAGCTGCGGCAGCTGTTCCTCGAGAGTGAAACGCGCCTTGCCGAGCAGAAAGCGTTCCGGCTTCTCGGTTTCCGTCCGCATTCCCAGAAAGAGTTGGAGCAGAAACTTCGGCAGAAATATTCCGTGGAGGCTTCGGAGCGTGCGGCGCGCCGTGTAGCCGATATGGGCTTGATTGACGATGCGGAGTACGCCCGTTCGCTGGCCCGCTCGCTGTTCGGGCGGAAAGGGTTTGCTGCCTTCCGTGTGAAGCAGGAGCTTCTGCGCCGTGGCGTCAGCCGGGAATTGGCAGAGCAGGCCGTAGAGGAGGAGGAACCCGACCCGAAGGAGGAGATCCGCCGGGTTGTCCGGAAGAAGTATGCGTGCTGCCTTGACGACGAAAAAGGCCGCCGCCGTGCTGCCGCCGGCCTTCGCAGGCTGGGCTACCGGTGGGACGACATTAACGGTGCGCTCCGTGAGTTTATATCGGATGAGGAAGAATAAATGGCGTATTCGGTTGGTTTGGTCAGCCTCGGCTGTGCCAAGAATCAGGTTGACGGAGAAATTATGCTGGCGGCACTGCAAAAAGCCGGCTGCCGTATAGAGAGCGACGCTTCGCATGCCGACGCGGTGATTATCAACACCTGCGGCTTTATTGACGACGCTAAGAGTGAGGCAATCGACACGATCCTGTCGTTTGCCCGCCTTAAGTCGGAAGGGAAGATCCGGGCGATCCTTGTCACGGGCTGTCTGGCCGAACGGTATCGGGAAGAGGTTATGAAGGAAATGCCAGAGGTGGATGCCGTTCTTGGGATCGGCGCGGATTCGGACATTGCCGCCGCCGTAGAAAATGCACTGGAAGGGAAAAAAATACAGAGCTTCCCCGAAAAGAACTGTCTGCCCCTGTGCGGAGAGCGCAGGCTCCTTACCCCTCGGTGGACGGCATACCTCAAAATTGCCGAAGGCTGCGACAACCGCTGCGCCTACTGCGCCATTCCCATGATCCGCGGACGTTACCGCTCCCGCACGCTGGAAAGCGTGGAGCGGGAGGCCCGCGCCCTTGCTGCGGGCGGCGCAAAAGAACTGGTTCTCATTGCGCAGGACACCACCCGCTACGGGCTTGACCGGTACGGCCGGCTGATGCTTCCGGAACTGCTCCGGCGGCTTTGCAGGATTGAGGGCCTTGAATGGATCCGCGTGCTGTACGGCTACCCGGATACCGTGACGGATGAGCTGCTGGAGACCCTGGCATCCGAGAAAAAAATCGTCCGGTACATGGATCTTCCGCTCCAGCACTGCAATGGGGAAATTCTCCGTTCTATGGGCCGCCGCGGGAGCCGCGGGGAACTGGAATCGCTTGTCGCCAAAATGCGGCGGGCCGTTCCGGGGCTTGTAATCCGCACGACGCTGATTGCGGGCTATCCCGGTGAAACCGAAGAGCAGTTTGAAGAGCTCTGCGGCTTTGTGCGGAAGATGCGTTTTGAGCGCATGGGCTGTTTTGCCTATTCGCAGGAAGAAGGCACGGCGGCAGCCGCGCTTCCGGATCAGCTTCCGGAAGAAGAAAAGCGCCGCCGCGCAGAAATGGTTATGGAAATTCAGATGAATATCATGCAGGAGCAGGGGGAACAGATGGCGGGAAAAACCCTGCGCGTTCTGGCGGAGGGATACGACCGGGATGCAGGGCTCTGGTACGGCCGTTCCTACATGGATTCCCCGGATGTAGACGGCAGGGTGTATTTTCAGGCGAGAGGTGCGCAGCCGGTTCCGGGCCGGTTTATCCGGGTGAACATTACCGGCTGTGACGACGGCGACCTGACCGGTGTGGCCGAAGAACAGGGGGCGGCAGAAGATGAACCTGCCGAATAAACTGACGACCGCGCGTCTGATTGTAATTCCGTTTTTTCTGATTTTCCTTCTGACGCCGGATTATTTCGGGTACCGGTATCTTTTTGCGCTTCTTCTGTTTCTCGGTGCGTCGCTGACCGACCATTTTGATGGAAAAATCGCGCGCAAGCGCAACCAGATTACGGATTTTGGAAAGTTCATGGATCCTCTTGCCGACAAAGTGCTGGTGCTTTCCGCCTTCGTCTGCTTTTTGCAGCTTGGCCTTACTAATGCATGGGTGGTTATTATCGTCATGTTCCGCGAGTTCATGGTGACGTTTATCCGGCTGGTTGCGGCGGAAAACGGAAAGGTGCTGGCGGCCAACAAATGGGGCAAAGCTAAGACGGTCAGTCAGATGACAGCCATCAGCGCCGTTCTGCTGTTTCAGTTTATTCAGGAACTGATTGAGAAGGGCGTCTTTCCGGCTTTTACGGTTGGGGGTTCCTCCAGCGCTTCCGCTTTTGCTTTTGCCGGGAATGTTCTTATTTGGATCTCGGTGCTGTTTACCGTTATTTCCGGTGCGATCTATTTAAAAGAGAATTCGGCTCTTTTCCGCGAGACAAAATGAACGCCGGGGTTTACAGAAAGTCGATTCTGTATTATACTGAAACATGAACGAAAGTACAGCCTTCGGAATAGACTGTACCAGGGAAAACGCAAAGAGCGGAATAAGTAACCGCTGAGAAGGGCACCAGAGAGAAAGCGCCGCCGGCTGAAAGCGCTTTTTGCCCGTCCGGCAGTGAAATGCGTCCGCGAGCGGGCGGGGGGAACCTTTTTTCAGTATCTCCGCACGGCTGGCCCCCGTTATCGGCTTTTTGAGTGAGAAACCGGAGTGGAACCGCGGACTTTACCGCCTCCGTCCCTTTGTTTGTGGGACGGAGGCTCTTTTTTTTCTTTGCAGAAAGAAACAGAGAGAAGAAGAAACGGCGTTCGCGGGAGGTAATTTTCATGCGGTTAAAAAGAGAATTTAAAAAGGAACGATGTTGATTTTCACAGCTTTTTCGGAAGGCGGCATGAACTGTTTTGAAAGCCAAGGGAACTTTTTCAAAAGTTCCCTTGAGGAGGTTCCTTATGTTTGATCAGCTGAAAGCGGAGCTGGATTCCATCATGAAGCGGGATCCGGCGGCTCGATCCCGTTTGGAAGTCTACTTTCTGTATTCGGGATTCAAGGCGGTGCGCGCCTACCGCAGGGCGCACTGGTTTTACCTTCACAACCATAAATTTATTGCACGGTATATTTCCCAGCGCTCAAGGCATAAGACCGGGATTGAGATCCACCCCGGCGCCAAAATCGGCAGAGGGCTGTTTATTGACCACGGCATGGGCGTCGTGATCGGCGAAACGGCGGAAATCGGTGATAACTGCACGCTGTATCAGGGCGTTACCCTGGGCGGGACCGGCAAAGACCACGGCAAGCGGCACCCTACGCTGGGCAATAATGTGCTGGTGGGGGCCGGGGCAAAAATTCTCGGGCCGTTCCGTGTGGGAGACAACGCGCGCGTGGCCGCGGGCGCGGTTGTGCTGGATGAAGTTCCCGCGAATGCAACGGCGGTGGGCGTTCCGGCCCGCGTTGTGCGGCTCAACGGCATTCGTCCCGCCAATCTCGACCAGATCCATATCGGCGATCCTGTTTCCCAGCAGATATGCGGTCTGCGGTTTCAGATTGAATGTTTAAAGAAGAAGCTGGAAAAACTGGAAACAGAGCCGAAAACGGAGCAGTCAGAATAATTGGAAAAAAGCGGACGGCGCCGGCGTGTGCCGCCGGAAAACCGCCCGTGGAATAAACAGGCCCGCCCTTACCGGGCGGCAGGAGGAATTCAAAATGAAAATCTACAACACGCTGACGAGAAAAAAGGAAGAGTTTGTCCCCATTGTCCCCGGCGAAGCAAAAATTTATGCCTGCGGCCCAACGGTTTACAACTTCATTCATATCGGCAACGCGCGCCCGATCTGTGTTTTCGACGTCCTGCGCCGGTATCTGGAATACCGCGGCATGAAGGTCACTTTTGTGCAGAATTTCACCGATATTGACGACAAGATTATCCGCCGTGCCGCCGAAGAGGGCAGCGACTACCTCACGGTTTCCCGCCGGTATATCGAAGAATACAAAACCGACGCCGAGGGCCTGAATGTTATGCCCGCCACGGTCCATCCGCTTGCGACGGAAAATATCAGCGAAATCATCTCCATGGTTTCCGATTTGATTGCGAAGGGATATGCGTATCCGGCGGAAAACGGCGACGTTTATTTTCGGACGCTCAAAGATAAAGAGTATGGGAAACTGTCCCATCAGCCGCTGGATGACCTGAAATCCGGCGCGCGCGTTGCCGTCGGCGAGCAGAAGGAAGATCCGCTGGATTTTGCCCTCTGGAAAGGCTCCAAGCCCGGCGAGCCGAGCTGGGCTTCACCGTGGGGCCCGGGCCGGCCCGGCTGGCACATTGAATGTTCCGCCATGGCGCGGCGCTACCTCGGCAAAACCATTGACATCCACTGCGGCGGGCAGGATCTGATTTTCCCCCACCATGAGAATGAGATTGCCCAGAGCGAATGCTGCAACGGCGTTCCGTTTGCGCATTACTGGATGCACAACGGCTACATCAACGTGAATAACAAGAAAATGTCAAAGTCCCTCCACAACTTTTTCACGGTGCGTGACGTCGCGGAAAAATACGGGTACGAGCCAATCCGTTTCCTGATGATTTCGGCGCATTACCGCACGCCGATCAACTACAGCGTGGACGTAATCGAGCAGTGCCGGTCGTCGCTGGAGCGGCTTTACAACTGCCGCGAAAATCTGGAATTCCTGCGCGGGCACGCCCCTTCCGGCGAGAAGCCGGGCGAGCGGGAGATCCGCCGCCGGCTGGAAGGGTATCAGGACAGGTTTATCGAGTTTATGGAGGACGACCTGAACACCGCAGACGCTCTCTCTGCTCTTTTCGACCTTGCCAGGGACATCAACCGCAACCTGACCGCTGCCGCGGCTCCTTCCAAAGAGCTCTGCACGTTTGCGCTGGATCTCTTTAACGAGCTGGCGGGCGTACTGGGTCTGCTGTACGGCAAAAGCCGGGATTCTGCCGACGAGGAGATCGAGCGGCTGATTTCGGAGCGTGCCAAAGCGCGCAAAGAAAAGAATTGGGCGGAAGCCGACCGCATCCGCGACGAACTGAAAGCCCGCCATGTTGTGGTGGAAGATACGCCGCAGGGCGCAAAGTGGAAAATCGTCGAATAAATTCCATAACAGAAAACACCCCCGAGGCATAAACTGCCTTGGGGGTGTTTCCATGCGCGAACGAATCCGCCGTCCTTTTTGCTTTTTTCTGTTTTTAGGGCCGGGCATGGTTGCCGCTATGGCGGATAACGACGCGGGCGGGCTCCTTTCCTATACCGTGACGGGGGCAAAGTTCGGCTGGGCGGTCTTTGTGCCGCTCACGCTCTGCCTGACTGCCGTGACCTATACCGTGCAGGAAATGGCCATGCGGCTCGGCGTGGCGTCGGGGCAGGGATTTACGCACCTGCTGCGCGAACGGTACGGTTTCGGCTGGATGGCGTTTCAGGTCGGCGCGCTGTTTGTGGAAAACCAGCTGACCCTGCTGACTGAATTTGTAGGTATGTCCGCCGGGCTTGAAATTCTGGGCATCCCTCTGCTTCCGTCGGTTCTGATCAGCACGGGCCTTGTGCTCTCTATTGCCATGCTCAGCGGCTACCGGGCCAAAGAGCGTTTCGGGCTTGTAATCGGTCTGTTCAACCTGGTGTTTCTGTTTTTTGCCCTGACCGTCCGTCCGTCCGTCGGTGTGCGGGAAAGTGCCGCGCTTTGCACGGGCAGACCTTTCCGGTACTATGCTGCCGCCCTTATTGGCAACGCGATCGCGCCGTGGATGATTTTTTACCAGAATTCCGCTTATGTGGATAAAGGGCTGAAAAAGCAGCATATCCGCGCCGGGCGCGCCGATACGCTAGCCGGCTGTATCTGCCAGGTGGCCGTTGCGTCCGCGCTGATCTTTTTGGGATCATCCATCTGCGGCGTGGTCCCGGATGTGGAAAATGCCGGGGCCCCCGCGCTCGCCGCCGCCCTCAGCACACGGTGCGGCCCGGCGGCGGGCGTGCTTTTCGCGCTGGGCCTGTTTGATTCCGGCCTTCTGGCCGCAGTGACGGTGTCGCTTTCTTCTTCGTGGAGCGTGGCGGAATCATTCGGCTGGTCCAAAAGCTTGAACGACAGCGTGCGCGAAGCGCCGGGGTTTTATGCCGTTTATGCGTTCAGCGTACTGCTGGCGGCGGGTCTGTCCCTGCTGCCGAATCTCCGCCTGAACGGGATTGCGGTTTTTGTGCAGGTGGCGGGCGGGGTATTAATGGCGCCGATTCTGCTGTTCCTTACGCTTCTGACCTCCAGCCCGGACGTCATGGGTGAGTATGCCAGCAGGCGCGGGCAGAAGGTGCGCGCATGGATCAGTGTCGGGATTCTGCTGGCCGTCGCTGCCGTCACCATTGTGCAGGCCGTGTGGCAGCCGGGGTGAAAAACATTCTGCGCTGTGATATAATGGGAGCCAAAAGCGGGGCGAATCGGAAGATGTCAAAAAAGGAAATTAAAACGAACGTTATGCGGATTCTGGATCAGGCAAAGATTCCGTATCGGGCGTGGTATTATGAAAATAAGGACGGAAAAATCGACGGGCTTTCCGTTGCGCGGAAAATGGGCCAAAACCCGGATCAAGTGTTTAAAACCCTCGTCACGCGGGGAGCGGATGAAAATTACTACGTTTTTGTCGTGCCCGTTGCCCTGGAGCTGAACCTGAAAGCCGCTGCCAAAAGCGTGGGAGTCAAATCGGTTGGCATGATCCACGTCAGTGAGATCAACCGGATAACGGGGTATATCCGCGGCGGGTGTTCGCCTGTGGGGATGAAAAAGCAGTTCCGCACGGTCATCGACCGGCGATGCGAAGCGCAGCCGGCTATTTTTGTCAGCGGCGGAAGGATCGGGACGCAGATTGAAGTTGCGCCGCATGCCCTTCTGGATCTGATCGGCGGCACCACGGCCGATATTGCGGAGCCCCAAAACTGACGGGCGGGAACCCGAAGGTCACGCCGCGTCCGTTTTTTTGGCGGGCTTTTCCACCAGCTTGTGGAAGCAGTGGAACGCCACCATTACGGCGAGGAACATCAGCAGCACGGCGACGATCAGCTGCAGGCCGTCCGTGAGGAACACAAAGCTGCCTGCACCCATTTTCACGAAGATGTTGATGACGGCCATCACCAGCGCCGTCATGGTAACGGCGAGCATCACGGTCATAGGAATGTACAGCATCCAGCCCGCGCGCCCGGTCGTTTTCAGGAAGACCGCCAGCGCGATCAGGACCAGCGCTGCCAAAAGCTGGTTGGCGGAGCCGAACAGCGACCAGATGTTGTTGTATCCGCCGAGCGAAAGAAGAAACCCAAAGAACAGCGTCACCACGGTGGCAGCGTATTTGTTCGTCAAGAATTTTGTAACGGGCGTGTGCGCTTTTCCGTCTTCGGCGTACAGCAGCTCCTGCATGGACATGCGGCCGATGCGCGCGACGGAATCGAGGGTCGTCAGGCACAGGGCAGAAACGCACATGGTCATGCTGCACCGGGCAACATAGGGAGAAAACCCGAATTTTTCAAAGAATCCGGCTACGCCTGCCGAGAAGATCTGGAAAGGCGTGCCGTTCGGCAGTTTCCCGTTTTTGGCTGCGGCCCCCGCTACCACCAGCGCGCATACGGCCAGCAGGGATTCGAGGATCATGGCTCCGTACCCAATGCCGAGCATATCCTTTTCGTTGCGCACCTGTTTGGAAGAAGTCCCCGAAGAAACCAGGCTGTGGAATCCGGAAACAGCCCCGCAGGCAATGGTGACGAACAGCGTCGGGAACAGCATCTTTCCGTTTACGTTAAAAGATGTAAACGCCGGAAAATTCATCGTCGGCCCCGTGACGAAAATGCCGACCACCGCGCCTAGAATCATAAAGATCAGCAAAAACGAGCTCAGGTAGTCGCGCGGCTGCATCAGAATCCACATGGGCACCACCGCCGCAAAGAAGATATAGGCGAACACAACGAGCAGCCACTGCATTTTGTTGAGGTAGACCGGCAGCGCCATCCCTGCCGCCATCATGGCGACAAACAGGCCGATCCCGGTCAGAAACATGACAAGCTGGTTTGGCTTTACGTATTTCAGGAACAGGCCGAAAAGCACCGCGCCGAGGATGTAAAACAGCGAGATTGAACCCGCCGCAGCGTTGGGGGCCATAGTCGATCCGTAGGTCACAGGGGCGTTCAGGGCATAGGTTTTCACCGCCGAAGCGCTGAACGTGGAAGCTACAATATCGCCGAATGCCGCAATGACCAGCAGGGAAAACACCCAGCAGAAAACCAGGAACAGCCGCTTGCCCGTTTTTCCGATGTACTGTTCAATAATCAGGCCGATGGATTTCCCTTCGTTTTTAACAGATGCATACAGGGCTCCAAAATCCTGCACGGCGCCGAAAAACACTCCGCCTACCAGAATCCACAGCAGGGCCGGCAGCCACCCGAACATGGCCGCAATGATGGGACCCGTCACAGGGCCTGCGCCCGTAATGGTGGAAAACTGGTGCGCAAACACGATCGCCTTCGGCGCGGGCACATAATCCTGCCCGTCTTCGTGGGTATACGCGGGCGTTTTCGCCTTGGGGTCAATCCCCCACTTTTTTACCAGCCACCGGCCGTAAAAAAGATAGCCGCCGCCCAAAACGGCAATAGAAAGCAAAACGATTGCCAAACCGCTCATAGCGTTTCTTCCTTCCTCATAAACCAAAAACCGGTTCTTTAATTCCGGAATACCGCAGAAACTGGGATAAAAAAAGCCTTCGTCTCTGAGAAATCAGAGACGAAGGCTGAAACCTCCGCGTTACCACTCTGCTTGCCGTTTTTCTGCGGCCTGCTCTGCCGCATCGGGCGGGCCCACCCAATGCGCCCGTTTTTAACGGTACGGAACCGTCCGCGCTTACTCGTTTCAATAAAAACTTTTTGCCCGGATGCTCGCGGGTGATTTTCTGCCGGATTTTCCCGCCGCCTTTCACCGCCCGGCGGCTCTCTGCAGGGATTAAAATCCGGGGCTGTTTCCCGGTCATTGCATTTGCGGTATTCTTTGCCCATCATCTTAACAGCCTCTGCTGGGTTTGTCAATCATTTTCCTGTAAATTGTTGGAATAATCGCTTTTTTATGAATTAAACATAAAAAATTATTCATTTTTAACAAAGCTAAAAAAATTTGCGAAAAATGCTTGACAGAATCAGAAATCCGGAATATGCTGAATAGCAACATACTGAAATGCGCCGAAAGGGAAGGAACGCGGTCCTTTTCCGCAGTCAGAGAACCGCCGGCTGGTGTGAGGCGGTGCGGATTCCGCGGGAGATCACCCTGGAGCAGGAGGCTGAAAACGCGGCTTCGTCCGCGAAACTAAGTTTTCCCGGCTTTTCCGCCGTTACAGGGAAGCGCATTGCTGGATGCGCACAGAGATGCCGCTCTGCTGCGGCGAATTAGAGTGGTACCGCGGAAGAAATATTCCGCCTCTATCGAAGGATAGGGGCGGATTTTTTTATCCCCTCAGCCGGGGAAACATCCAAGAAGGAGGAGTCGGAATGCTTTTGACCGGAGCACAGATTGTTATGGAGTGTCTGCTGGAGCAGGGGGTGGATACGGTTTTCGGGTATCCGGGCGGCGCCGTGCTGAACCTGTACGACGCGCTGTACGAGTACCGTGACCGTATCCGCCACATCCGCACCTGCCACGAGCAGGCGGCGGCGCATGCGGCCGATGGGTATGCCCGGGCCTCGGGAAAGATAGGGGTCTGCATTGCCACGTCCGGCCCGGGCGCGACCAACCTGGTTACCGGTATCGCCACCGCCTACATGGATTCGGTCCCCGTGGTGGCCATCACCGGGAACGTCGCCCGCGGGCTTTTGGGGCTGGACAGCTTTCAGGAGGTGGATATCACTGGGATCACCATGCCGGTTACCAAGCACAATTACCTTGTCCGGGATGTGGAAGATCTGGCGGATACCCTGCGCAGCGCGTTCCGGATCGCCGGTTCCTGGCGCAAAGGGCCGGTGCTGGTGGATATCCCCAAAGACGTAACGGCGCAGAAAACGGAATTTACCCCTTGCCGCCCGGTTCCGCCCGAAGAGCCGCCTCTTCCGGATGAAGAGTGCTTTTTGCGGGCTGCCGCCCTGCTTCAGAAAAGTGAAAGGCCATTTTTTTACTGCGGCGGCGGAGTCATTTCCTCCGGTGCTTCCAACGAAGCCCGGCGCTTTGCCGAAAAAATTGACGCGCCCGTTGCCTGTTCGCTCATGTGCCAGGGCGGGTACGACCAGCGGGATGAACGCTATATGGGGATGCTGGGCATGCACGGCACAAAGGTGTCCGCAGAGGCCATTCGGAACTGCGACCTGTTTGTGGCGGCGGGCACGCGTTTTTCAGACCGGGTCCTGTGCAGTGCGGGCTCGTTTGCGGAGGGCCGCCCCATCCTTCAGATCGACATTGACGCGGCGGAGTTCGGCAAGAATCTTCCGGTGTCTCTCAGCCTGAAAGGCGATGTCAAAGCCGTTCTTGCCAAACTGGCCGGGATGCTGCCGCAGCAGAAACACACGGCCTGGATGGCTCAGGTGCGCGGCTGGAAGCGCCGGTATCCGCTGCGCCAGACGGGCGCGCCGGGCGAAGTCCTCCCGCAGGACGTGCTGGAAACACTGTGCCGCCTGACAGAGGGCGAAGCCGTCCTGACGACGGAAGTCGGCCAGCATCAGATGTGGGCGGCGCAGTATTACACATTTCGGCGGCCCCGGCAGTTCCTTACGTCCGGCGGCCTCGGCACCATGGGGTATGGCCTCGGCGCGGCAATCGGCGCGCAGCTTGCCCGCCCCGGTTCGCGCGTCGTCAATATCGCGGGAGACGGCAGCTTCCACATGAACTGCGCCGAGCTTTCCACGCTGGCGCGCTGCCGCCTTCCGGTGGTGGAACTGATTTTCGACAATTCCGTGCTGGGGATGGTCCGCCAGTGGCAGAAGCTGTTTTACGGCGGGCGCTTTTCCCAGACGGATCTGGGCGGCGGCACGGATTACGCTCTGCTTGCAAACGCATTTGGCGTAAAGGCGCTGAAGATCGAAACGAAGGATGAGATTGAGCCGGTCCTCCGGCAGGCGCTCGCGCTCCGAGAACCGGTTTTGATTGACTGCGTCATCAGCAGGGATCAGAACGTTCTTCCCATGGTTCCGGCAGGCGGCTCTGTCGAAGATCCTATGCTGACAATGCCCTCAAATCTTTCAAAGGAGGAATCGCATTGAAAGGCTCGGGTGAAAGGGAATATATTCTCTCCGTTCTGGCGCGCAATAATCCGGGCGTGCTGCTCCGCATAGCGGGGCTGTTCAGCCGCCGCTGCTATAATATCCTCAGCATTGTCGCGTCCCAGACCGAAAATACGGAGTATTCGCGGATTCTGATTGTCGTTTCCGGCGACGACCGCATTGTCAATCAGGTTGACAAACAGCTCTGCAAGCTGGTGGATATTGAGGAGGTAAACGTCCTGGACCGCAATAAAGCCGTCGTGCGCGAGCATCTTCTGCTGAAGGTGGAGCGCACGCTTCAAAACAGCGAAAAGCTGGTTCAGATTGCCGGTGTTTTTCACGCCAATATTCTCAGCGTTACGCCGGATTCCATGATCGTGGAACTTACCGGCGACGCGGGGACCATCAATTCGTTTATCGAGCTTTATACCCCGTACCACGTCCTGAAAATCCTCCGCACCGGCTCCATGGCCATGTCGATCGGCAAAAATTTTTAAAAGTTGCCTTCCAAAGAGCAACTTTTCCCTGTTTTTACGGGTAGGGTGAAAGGGACATTACACGGAATACGCCGGGAACATTCCCGTTTCCGGCGGGAACATCTTCCTTTCCGTCCCGCACATAAAGGCAATCTATTCCCACCGGGTGAAAGGGTGGGCCGAAGAAAAAGGAGAATCGGTTATGACACTGGATAAAATCTATCAGGCGGCATTCACACTCAAGGACGTGGCGCGCGAAACGGATCTCATCCGTGCGCCGCATCTTAATCCCGACAGCGAGATTTATCTAAAAGCGGAAAATCTTCAGGTGACCGGTTCTTTTAAAGTCCGGGGCGCGTATAATAAAATCAGCCGCCTGTCGGAAGAAGAAAAAAAGCGCGGCGTTATCGCCTGTTCCGCCGGGAACCACGCGCAGGGCGTGGCGCTTGCCGCCGCGAAGAGCGGCATCCGCGCGCTCATCTGTATTCCGGACGGCGCGCCCATCTCTAAGGTAGAGGCCACACGGTCCTATGGCGCAGAAGTCCGGCTGGTTCCGGGTGTATATGACGACGCCTACCGTGAAGCGTGCCGCCTGCGCAAAGAAACCGGAATGGTGTTCATCCATCCGTTTGACGACGAAGACGTCATTGCCGGGCAGGGGACAATCGGGCTGGAAATTTTGAGGCAGCTGCCGGACGCCGAGGCGGTTTTTGTCCCCGTCGGCGGAGGCGGACTTGTGTCCGGGGTGGCATACGCCGTCAAGGCTCTGCGTCCGGAGTGCAAAGTCTACGGCGTTCAGGCGGCGGGGGCGCCGGGCATGGCCCGTTCCCTGAAGGATAAAAAAATTGAAACGCTGGACAGCGTTTCCACGTTTGCGGACGGGATTGCCGTCAAATGTCCCGGCAAGCGGACGTATGACCTGTGTTCTAGGTATGTGGACGGCATTGTAACCGTTACAGACGACGAGATCGCCACTGCCATTCTCGCGCTGATCGAACAGCACAAGATGATTGCGGAAGGCGCGGGGGCGGCCTCCGTTGCGGCGGCTATGTTCAACAAAGCGGATATCCGGGGGAAAAAGACAGTCTGCCTGGTTTCCGGCGGCAATATCGACGTCACCATCCTGTCGCGCGTCATCAGCCGCGGCCTGATTAAAGAAGGCCGGCAGGGCCGTCTGACCGTTGAGCTGACCGACCGTCCCGGTGAGCTGAAAGAGGTGTCCGCGATTATCGCCGGTCTCGGCGGCAATGTCGTCAGCGTCCGCCACGACCGCAGCGGTGAAGAAAGCGATATTACCGCCTGCACGCTCTCCATTGGGGTGGAAACGCGCAACCGCACCCACCTGAACCGCATCCGCTCTGCTATTGAGGAGAAAGGATACCGGATTTTAAATGCCTGATCCCCGCGGGTTTCACGGGATGGCGGGGTTCTGCGGCGTCCCTTTCAAAACGCCGGATATTTCGAATAAAGGAGTCTTTGATGATGCTGAAAACCATATCGACCGAAAATGCCCCAGCCGCCATCGGGCCGTATTCACAGGCCGTTGCCGCCGGAAAACTGCTTTTTGCCAGCGGGCAGATTCCCATTGTGCCGGAGACAGGCGCGCTGGCGCAAGGCGGCGTCACTGCGCAGGCCGGGCAAGCCTTGAAAAATGTCGGGGAGATCCTGAAATCCGCCGGCGCTTGTTACGGCGACGTGGTCAAAACCACCTGCTTTCTGGCAGATATGGGCGATTTCGCCGCATTCAACGAAGTCTATGCGAAATATTTTCCGGGGAAACCGGCGCGTTCCTGCGCTGCGGTGAAAGACCTTCCCAAAGGAGCGCTTTGTGAAGTCGAAGCTGTTGCCGTGCTGAAGTGAAAGGGGCCGGTGAAAAAATGGTTATCCGGGAAGCACTGTTTTCGGACGCGGACGATATCGCCCGCGTCCATGCTGATTCTTGGCGGGAGGCCTACCGGGGGATTGTCCCGGAAAAGACGCTCGCGGCCCGGTTTTCGCTGGAGCCGCGCCGGAAAATGTGGCGCGCATTCCTGTCGCAGCCGAACGGCGGCCGCCATTTTATCTGTGAACTCGGCGAAAAAGCCGTTGGCTTCTTTTCACTGGAACCGCCGCGGGACAGCGATATGCCGCCGGATGCGCTGGAACTGGTGGCGCTCTATTTTACTCCCTCCTGCTGGGGAAAAGGGCTCGGCCCGCAGGCCATGCGCTTTATATTCCGGACGGCGCAGGCAAGGGGCAGCCGGACGCTGTACCTGTGGGTTCTGCGGCAAAACAGGCGCGCAGTCCGCTTCTATGAAACCAATGGGTTTCGTCCGGACGGCCGATCCCGGATGCTGGATCTCGGGAAGCCAACCGAAGAATGCCGTTTCTGCCTGCCGGTTTTTACCGGGGAAGATTTTCCGGCGGCGTGCTGTTCAGCCCGCCTATGTTCAGAATCTCCACAAGAACAGCTTTTTCAGCAGGGTCATGGCGTAAAAAGCCAGCCCGCCGAGTACAGCGGGGTACAGGATCCAGTCGATGAAGTCAACCCGCAGGGACGTCACTTTCAGAAGGCGCCCGATACTGAGCGATGCGTTGTAAATTTCGCTGGCGAACAGGATAACGATGTAGGCCTTAATGCCGAAAATCGGGATGAACACCGCGATCAGGATGACGCGCATCAGTGAATCGGTGAGGTTGTATTCCAGGGAATACATCTGCTGATCCAGCCCTTTCAGAAGGTTGTCAGTCACGTTGTCAAGATACATCAGCGGAGCGAGGGGGGCCATAATGCGCAGAATCTGCCCGGCCTGGGTGCTGCCGAAAAGCAGAATGCCGAGTTCGTCTGCAAAAGCCAGGAAAAAGGATGCCGTGGGGAATCCGAACAGCAGAGTCCAGCGGAAAGCCTTTTCCGCCGTGCGGCTGATCCGGTGCAGGTCGTTTCCGGCATTTGCCTCGGCAATTTCCGGAATCAAAAGCATGGCCGCCGAGCTGAGCAGGGAAAGCGGGAACATGAGAATCGGCATCACCATTCCCTGCATCACGCCGTACTGGGCCAGCGCGGCGATCCCGCCGGCGCCGTTCTTTTTCAGCCCTATGGGAATCAGCACATTTTCTGCGCTGGTGAGGGAACTGCGCAGGAAAGAACCGGCCAGCATCGGCCCCGCAATATGAACAATGCTGCGCATCAGGCCGCTGCTTTCTTCAGCCATGCCGTGTTTTCTGACGAACCAGAGGAAAATTGGAACAATATAAAAAACGGATGCCGCTTCGCCGAACGTAGAACCGAGCATAAGCGCATTCAGCGCAGGCAGGTTGGTATGATCCAGCAGAAAAATGGAAGCACCTACGGTGACGCCTTCCTCGCAGAATTCACCGAGAATGGGAACAGCGGTGTTGCGGTTGGCAAAAAAGTATCCCTTCAGGCAGGCGCAGCCCGCAATGCATGGAAGCCCCGCTGCCAGAATGCGCAGCGGTTCTGCGGCGGCCGAACTTCCAATCAGGCGGGAAGCAATCAGCCCGGCACCGCAAAAAAGGGTCCCTCCGGCGGCAAGGCTGAGCCCGAGCGCCAGCCCGGCGCAGCGCAGCATGCAGCCCTTTGAGCCGCGCCCTTCGGCGACCAGCCGCGTTACCGCAAGCCCGATTCCCGAGGTGCAGGCAGTGATCCCCAGCGTGAAAATAGAAAAAATCAGCTGGTACAGCCCCATGCCGCTTGCCCCGATGCGCACGGTGATAACGGAACGGAACCAGATCCCTACAAACCGCAGGAGGATAGATCCGGCGGTCAGGATGGCAGTATTAAAAAGGAATCGGCGCTTTTTCCCCATTTGGCAACACCTGAAGAATCGTGATAGTCAAATGTATTCGCGCCGAGGGGTAAATAAGTCTATACTTTTCCATGAATACTATTTATAATAGGAAACAAACGGCCGCTTATTGCAAGTTTACACAGGAGGGAAAAGATTGAAACGCATTTTGTCTGTGTCGCCCATGATCCTCTGTATTTTATATGTTCTTTTCCCGCTTTGCAAAATTGTCGGAGCTGTGTGCGGCTATGAATTTGCCCTGCGCAGCGATTCAATCGGCATTGTCGTCCTGTCGGCGGTTTCGGGAATGGCGGCTGGATTCCTGATTTTCCTGGAACCCCCGCTGAACAAAGCTCAGCGGGTATTTTCTGCCCTGCTCCCTTCTCTGTCTGCCGTCAGCGGTTTGTTCTTTATATTAGACGGCAAGTGGAAGGCATCCGTCGTTTTTGCGCTGGTCTGTTACGTCTGCTCTGTAGTGATCTTGTGGAAATCCACATGCCGTTTTGCCTTAAAGTTTCTCTCCACGGCTTTTTCAGCTTTTTTTGCCGTGGCTTTCCTGTTTTCTGCATGGATTTCCCTCGTTTTTGGGGATCTTGGCGTGAAAACGGTGGTAAAATCTTTGGCTTCGCCCCAGGGGGCCTATACGGCCGAGGTTATCGACAGCAATCAGGGAGCGCTGGGCGGTGACACGCACGTTAATGTTTGGAGGAATGGGGAGAAAATCGACTTGTTCTTCTGCAGTATAAAAAAGTCGCCGCTCCGCGTATATACGGGAGACTGGGGAGAGTTCAAAACCATGCGGATATTGTGGAAAGATGAACGTACGCTGGTTATCAACGGCCGGGAATATCCGGTCAGTACGTGAAGCCGGAAGATTGGCAGGAACTTTTGAAAATCCCGTGGAGAAACCGCCGGGGCGGCGGTGAATGAAGAAGGAGAGAAACATGGACTGGACGGAAGTAAAAATTACGGTTGATGCCGAGAATGTGGATTTGGCGGGCAGTATTGCACAGATGACGGTTCCTTACGGAATTTATGTGGAAGATTATTCCCACCTGAAGGAAGACGTTGAAGAAGTTGCGCATATTGACCTAATTGACGAGGAACTGCTGAAAAAAGACCCAAAGAAGGCAGTGGTTCACGTTTATATCAGCCCGGAGGATAACCCGAACGAAGCCGTGGCCTTTTTAAGCGAACGGTACGGCGCGGCCGGAATCGCCCATACTATTGAAACCGCGCCCTGTGTGCAGGAGGACTGGATCAACAGCTGGAAAAAATATTTCCACCCCATCAAGGTAGGCCAAAAGCTGCTGATCCAGCCCGACTGGGAGCCGGTGAAGAATCCGGAAGGCCGCGTGGTGCTGGATATGGAACCGGGCATGGCATTTGGAACCGGAACACATGAAACAACACGCCTGTGCATGGAATTTTTGGAGGAGTATATCCGTCCCGGCTGTTCGATGCTGGATATTGGCTGCGGCAGCGGAATCCTCTCTGTGGCAGGGCTGCTTCTCGGTGCGGGAAAAGCCGTCGGCGTGGATATTGACCCGCTGGCGGTGAAAACCGCCGTGCAGAACGTGGAGCGCAACCATGTTGCGGACCGCTTTTCCGGCATCTGCGGCAGCCTGACCGAAAAGGTAAAGGGAAAATACGACGTGATTGCGGCGAACATTGTAGCCGACGTGATTATGGAGCTTACAAAAGATGTGGAACGCTACATGCTGCCGAATGCGGTTTACCTGATGAGCGGGATTATCGACGAACGTGAACGCGATGTGCTGGCCGCACTGAAAGGAAAGTTTACGGTCGTGGCCCGCCGGGAGGAGAAAGGCTGGGTTGCCCTTGCGGCTCGGGTAACAGAACAATAACACGGTGCGGCGAATGATTCACTGGCGCACATGAGCGGGCAGTTCCCTACTATTGTCCGGCTTAGTCCGGTTTGCTTTTCAGGCATGCCTTCAGCTTTTCCATGACGTTCCTCCATCCGCGGTCGATGGTATCTTCGTCTGCCGTCGCCAGTTTCCGGTCCTTGACGATCCATCTGCCGTTGACGAATACGTGCTCGATATCCTCCGGCGCGGCGCACGTGACGAAATTATGGATCAGGCTGTCGAACCCTTCCGCATGGACGGCCGGTTCCATACGGAAAGAATCCAGCCGGACGAGGACAAGGTCCGCCGGTGCACCGCAGGAAACCGTCCCTCCGCCGCTGGGGCCGAGCATCCGGTATCCGTTGGCCGAGGCCATTTTCAGGATGTCCTCGGCGGTGTGTTTTTCGCCGCCTTTCTGCCCTTTCATCAGGAGGTAGGCGGTCTTCAGAACGCCAAGATAGTCGGCGTCAGCCCAGTCGGTTCCCAGCATGCAGGGAATGCCGCGGTCCAGAAAATCCGAGATGTTCAGTAACCCCGCGCCGGTGGACAGATTGCTGACCGGATTATAAACGACACCGCAGCCGTGCCGGGCGATCCTGTCGAGATCGTTTGAGTCCGCCTGAACACAGTGGTACAAAATCGTTTTCCGGTCAAGGCATCCGTATTCTTCAAGAATTTCGGTTGACGATTTTGAGAAAGCTTTTTCCACGATATCCCGGCGGGCTTTCGTTTCCAGGCAGTGCGTGCTGAACAGGATATCCGGGTTCCGCTTTTTCAGTTCTGCGATCCGCCGCAGGGCGTCGGGCGTCATGTCTTCCTCCTCCAGCAGATGGGAACCGTATGACACAAGCTCTGAGCCGCGCCCGGCATACTCGCCGATCTGGTCCAAAACATCGATTGTTCCGCGCAGGCCGATTTCCTCCAGCGCCTCTTTCTGGATTTCCTTCGTGCCGTCGATGGTGCCGCCGTCGTTGACGCAGGTTACACCCTGCCGGGCGAGCTCCGCGTATTCTTTCAGCGCGATGGCTTTTTTGTCTTCGTCGGAAGCGCGGTTTTCCAAAAAATCTTCCAAAACGGATTTTTGAAACCGTCCCTGCGCGGAATCGCCGTACCAGTCGAAAAGAGCCTGATCCTTCCACAGGCCCCGGCTCACCGTCGAGAGTCCGTGGAAATGCGCGTTCACCATTCCGCCCATGCAGAGCAGGCCGCTTCCGTCGAGGACGGGGTCGCCTTTTTCGCACGGGCCGTCAGGATATACTTTTCTGTCTTTGATCCGGAGGTTCCCGAACCGGACTTTGAAATCCGGGCCGACGTAAAAAGTGTTTCGAATATACATGTGGTATTCCTTTCCAATCGTTTATTCCAGTTCCACGTAATTGCCTAAAAACGTGAACCGCGGCAGTTCGTCGCAGAGTTCGCACAGCAGGTCAAGCGTGCTGGGGTCACGGACATTTCCTGAAAAATCCAGGTAGAAATCATACTCGAAATTTTTGCCGGGAATGGGCCGCGATTCAATTTTTGTCAGATTCAGACCTGCCGCGGCAAAACGCGCCAAAACGGCGTAAAGTGTGCCGGTGCGGTGGGGAAGGGAAAAGCACAGGCTGATTTTTCCTGCATCCGGCGGCAGGCACATTTTGCGGCTGATCACGATGAACCGTGTCCGGTTGCCGGAGCTGTCCTGAATATCCCGTGCCAGCACATGGAGACCGTATTCCCGCGCCGCATAAAGGGAACACACAGCTCCCGTGCCGGGAGACTGCGCCTTCCGTGCGGCCTCGGCCGTGCTGGAGAACGGTTCGGCTTTCAGACTGTGAGAAGAAAGGAAAGCCGAACACTGGCGGATCGCCTGAGGATGAGAATATACAATCTGTATATTTTTAAGATCGCATTCTGACGAAGCAAAACAGTGCCGGATTGGCAGGCTCAGCGCGCCCACAATAGAAAAGCGGTATTTCAAAATAAGGTCGTATACTTCGCCTACGGAACCGGAAGAAGAGTTTTCCACCGGTAAAATTCCGAGATCGGCATCTCCGCTTTCTACGGCCGTAAAAATCGCCGGGAAATCCGGGAAAAACAGCGGCATTGCATCCGGATACAGGCGAAGGAGGGCTTCATGTGAAAACGAGCCTTTCCGTCCGAGGCAGGCTACGGTGTCCGCTTTTGGCAGTTCACCGGGAGCTGTTTCCACCTCTTCACGCAAAGGGGAGCCGCTGCCGAGCAGCCGGTGCTGGAGGGAGCGGCTCATCGCCATCAGGCCGGAATACAGGATCTTTGTTTCGCCCTTAAACTCCCCTGATTTTTCGGATACGTTTCTCAGAATTTCCTGTTCACGCTTCTCGTTAAAAACAGGACAATTCTCTTTTTTTTTGGCTTCCGCTACCTGTTTGGCGCATTCCATGCGCTGCAGAAAAAGCGGAAGAAGTTCGTTGTCGATCCGGTCGATTTGCGAACGGATTTCTTTAAGTGTCATTTCTTCAGCTCCATTTCCCTTTTACAGCAGCATATCCAGCAATGCCACAGCCGCTGCTGCCTCTACGGCGGGAACGGCGCGCGGCACAATGCACGGATCGTGCCGTCCGTGAACGGTCAGCTTTGTGTTTTTTTGGGATGAAAGGCTGACGCTGTCCTGTTCCCGGCCGATGGAAGGTGTGGGCTTAAACGCCGCCCGAAAAATGAGCGGCATGCCTGTGGTGATTCCGCCGAGGATTCCCCCGGCGTTGTTTGTGCGTGTCCGGACAGAACCTCCGTCGTAATAAAATGAATCGTTGTTTTCACTGCCAAACAGCTCCGCTGCCGAAAAGCCTGCGCCGAATTCCACGCCCTTGCAGGCAGGGATAGCATAAAGGATGGAAGACAGTTCGGATTCCACCCCTTCGTCCAGCGGACCGCCCACCCCGGCCGGCAGGCCGACGGCAGCGCATTCGACCACGCCGCCGACGCTGTCCAGATTTTTCCGTGCGGATTCGATTTCCGCGCGCATTTGCTCTTCGGCGGACGGATCAAGGGTGGGGAAATAGCGGGATGAAAGGTTTTCCAGCAGAGAAGCCGGCAGTCCGACGGAGTCAAACGGCGGATCTGATATTCCATGGATGGAAAGCACATGCGCGCCCACCGTGACACCCCGCCTCTTTAAAATTTGACGGCACACCGCGCCTGCAAATACCAGAGGAGCGGTCATCCGGCCGGAAAACCGCCCTCCGCCGCGCACGTCGTTGAATCCGCGGTAGCGCACATGCGCCGTGTAATCTGCATGGCCGGGCCGGGGAATATCCCTCAGGCTGTCATAATCGGAAGAGCGGGTGTTGGTGTTGGTAATTACGGCGCACAGCGGCGCACCTGTAGTCCGGCCGTTCAGCAGGCCGCTGAGAATCTGCGGCTCGTCGGTTTCGCGGCGCGGCGTAGCGGCTTTATCGCGGCCGGGCGCACGGCGGGACATCTGAAGGAATATTTTTTCCGCTTCGATTTCTTCACCGGCGGGCAGGCCCTCCAGAACGGCGCCGATCGCCGGACCGTGGCTTTCGCCGAAAATGGTTACATGAAGTTTATTGCCCCACGGCATACGCTTTTCCTCCCAGCCGATTATAATCTAAAAAGAAATCCGGATAGCTTTTGCGGACGCTCTGCGCGTCGGTGAGCACGGTTTCACCCGCGGATTTCAGTGCCGCGACGGAAAGGGCCATTACAACGCGGTGGTCGTTGCACCCTTCTGCTTTTCCGCCGCGGAGATGATCCACGCCGAAGATTTCCAGCCCGTCCGGACGTTCGTGCACACGTCCGCCCAGCCGGTTCAGGCCTTGTGCCATGGCAGAAAGCCGGTCGCTTTCCTTTAGCCGGAGCCGTGCCGCGTGGGAGATCACCGTGCGCCGCCCCGGAATCAGCGCCGCCGCAGCAGCCAGAATCGGAACAAGGTCTGGAATCTGCGACGCGTCGATTTCCGGAATGGTCTCTGGTATTCGGCCCGCTTCCACAGACAGAAGCCCGCGGTTCCATTCGATCTTTGCCCCTAAACGGCGAAACAGTTCTTCCGCTTTTCGGTCGCCCTGAGAAAAACCGGGGCTGAGCCCTCCCAATTCCACCGGACCGCCGAGCATTCCGGCGGCGAGGAAAAACGCCGCCTGCGACCAGTCGCGTTCAATTTGGTACGCCGGGTTCGGCCGGTAACGCTGATTCCCCGGGACGTTCCAGCCCTCCGCCGTTTTCTCCGCACGCACGCCGAATGAACGCAGAATCTGCACGGTCATGTCTGCATAGGCGGCGGATTCCAGCGGTGACGTCAAACGGATACTGCTGTCTCCGTTCAAAAGGGGGAGTGCCAGCAGAAGCCCTGTGACGAACTGGGAGCTGACGCTGCCGGGCACTTCGTAGCGGCCCGGCTGCAGTTTCCCGCGGACAGTAAGCGGCAGGCCGCCTTCCGTCCGGCAGAAAACCCCGTGGCGGGGCAGGCAGCCGAGGTAAACGCTGAGGGGGCGCTCCGGCAGGCGGCCCCGGCCGGTAAAGGTGGCTTCCGTGCCCAGCGCCGCGGCAATGGGGATCAGAAATCGAAGCGTGGAGCCGGACTCCCTGCAGTCCAGCATAACCGGCGCGCCATGTGCCGGAAGAAGGGCGGCAAGGGCTTTTTGCGTTGCGGCGAGGTCGTTGCTGACCGTTTCGCCGCGCGGCAGGGAAATTTCGTCCCCCGCGAGGGCGGAGCAAATCAGCGCGCGGTGCGCGGCACTTTTGGAAACCGGCACGTCCACCCGGCCGCGCAGGGTGGACGGCAGAATCCGGACTTCACTCATAAAACAGCCTCCAGAAGTTCTGTCAGGCGTTTTTTGTCTGCCGGGTACAGGAAACTTTCACCGATTTTTTTCAGCATGACCAGCCGGACCGTCCCGCCGCGAGCCTTTTTGTCCAGCATGGCCGTTTCAATGATGGGCCGGGGATCCGTTATCTCCTTATCCGATACCGGAAGACCGTATCTCTGTAAGACGGAAGCAATTTCCGCTGCCGTGCCCGGTTCGGTCAGACCGGCTTTTTCGCCGCATTCGGCCATCATGACCATGCCGATCCCGACGGCCTGCCCGTGGGAAAGACCGCGGTATCCGTGGAGCTTTTCCAGCGCGTGGCCGAATGTATGGCCGAAATTCAGGAGCATCCGCTCCCCGTTGTCGAATTCGTCCTGCTCTACGGCGGCGCGTTTGATTTTCAGGTTTTCGGCGATCAGCCGCTCCATATCCGTACGGACGTCCGACGTTTTGATGAAGTCGAACAGCGGCCGGCTTTTAATGCAGCCATGCTTGATGGCTTCGCCCATGCCGTCGGCGAAAAAGCGGGGAGGCAGCGTTTGGAGCGTGTCCGGGTCGATCAGCACAAGTGAAGGCTGGTGGAATGCCCCTACGAGGTTTTTCCCTTCCGGAACGTCCACGCCGGTTTTTCCGCCGATGGAGGAATCAATCTGCGCCAGAAGCGAGGTTGGAATCTGGACAAACGGAATGCCGCGCAGCCAGGTGGCGGCGGCAAAGCCCGCCATATCCCCCGTTACGCCGCCGCCGAGCGCGACGGCAAAGTCGCTGCGGGTCAGGCGGTTCCGGGCAAAAGCTCCGTAGATTTTCTCGATGGAGGAAAGCCGCTTGCTTTCTTCACCTGCGGGGAACACGAACGTCCCGGCGGCAAAGCCCGCTTCTTCAAGGGAGCGGGAAACCTGTTTTGCATACAGCGGTGCGACGTTGGAATCGGCAACGATTACCGTGCGGCTGCCGGGGCGGAACCGCTTTGCGGCGTATCCGCCTGCACGGCCGAGACAGCCGCGCTCTATAATAATCCGGTAGGGTTCGGATGTATGTACGGTCAGTTCCATTTTTATTCCCCCAGCTTTTCTTTGATCAGGCGGCCTTCACGCAGGAGCCGCCGCAGCGTATCCGCGTCCCGCGTGTCCACCGCATCGCGGATTTCCCGGATATGCTTTGTGAGTGTGTCCAGTTCTCCAACCAGCGCTTCCCGGTTTTCGAGGAACAGTTCCGTCCACATGGTTTCGTTGATGTTGGCGACACGCGACACGTCGCGGTAGCTTCCTGCCGAAAATCCCCGGTGTTTCAGGCACTGCGGACTTTTCACGTAGGCGCAGGCCAGAACGTGGGGAAGCTGGCTTGTGAAGGCGATAATACGGTCGTGCTCTTCCGGCGTGGTTTCCACGGCGGAGCCGAATCCGAGTTCCGCCGAAATGTTTCTTAGAAGATTCACGGTTTCCCGCGGTGCGCCGCACGGGACGAGAATGTAGCTGGCCCCGCGGAACAGATCGGCGTCGCTGGCCGAAAAGCCGCTTTTTTCTTTTCCCGCCATTGGATGGCCGCCCACAAACGCAAACCCGCGTTTTGCGGCCAGCCCGGACAGGCGCGGGCAGATCCAGGACTTGATGCCGCAGGTATCGGTCACCACACAGCCGGGCCGGATGGACGAAAGGTGTTCCCGCACAAACTGAACGTCTGCCTGCGGATACAGGCAGAGGTACAGGATGTCGGCTTCCTGAATATCTTTTTCCGTGCCGGCTTTTCCGATGGCGCCGCAGCGGAGCGCCGCCTGCACCACAGCGGGGTCCCGGTCGATTCCGGCAACAGGGCAGCCCGCGTATTTCTGAAAGGCCCTGGCAAGGGAGCCGCCGATCAGCCCCAGCCCGACAATGACGATTTTCCGTTTCATGGATGTCCTCCTCTGCTTTTGAGGTTTTACCTATTATAGCAGAAAAGCGGACGTTATTCCACGGTTTTTCCGAATGCTTTCGCCGCAGCCCGGATGCGGGCCGCCGTACGGTCAAACTGGTCTGGTGTGAGGGACTGTGCGCCGTCTGAAAGGGCTTTGGCGGGATCGTTGTGCACTTCAATAATCAAGCCGTCGGCTCCGGCAGCCACAGCGGCCAGGGCAAGGGGCTCCACCAGCCAGGAAATGCCGGAGGCGTGGCTCGGGTCCACAATAACCGGCAGGTGTGAGAGCTTTTTGAGAACCGGAACGGCGGAAATATCCAGCGTGTTGCGGGTGTAGGTCTCAAAAGTACGGATGCCCCGCTCGCAGAGAATTACCTGTTCGTTGCCGCCTGACATGATGTATTCGGCGCTCATCAGCAGTTCTTCCATAGTGCTGGAGAGGCCGCGCTTCAGAAGAATAGGCTTGCGGATGCGGCCCAGTTCTTTTAAAAGTTCAAAATTCTGCATATTGCGAGCCCCAACCTGGATGATATCGACGCCCTTTTCAAGAAACAAGTCGATATACTTTTCGCTCATGATTTCGGTCACAATGGGGAGGCCGGTTTCCTTTTTGGCTTCGACAAGGAGATCCAGCCCCTCGGCTTTCAGGCCCTGGAACGAATAGGGCGACGTGCGGGGCTTAAAAGCGCCGCCGCGGAGGAACTGCGCGCCCGCTTTTTTAACGCGCCGGGCCACCCCGCAGAGCTGTTCCCGCGATTCCACCGAACAGGGGCCGGCGATCAGCGACAGGCCGCCCCCACCGATTTTCTGCCCGCCGGGCAAGGTAATGACCGTGTCGTCTGGGTGGAATTTCCGGTTGGCTTTTTTATAGGGTTCCTGCACCCGCCGGACGCTTTCCACATAATCCTGTGCGGCAACGGAATCCGTGTCAATCTGGGAAGTATCCCCAATGAGGCCCAGCACAGTGCTTTGTGCCCCAAACCAGATGTTCGCTATGTTCGCTTTTATGCGGTATTTCCGCTCTAGGGCGGAGGCTAGTTTCTTGGCCTGCTCCGGGGAGCTTCCAGGTTTCAATACAATAATCATGTTCTTTCCTCCAATATTTTTGCCGTTTGGGTCCGGAAAGCGGGAGACCCGCATGCCGGTGAAACGGGCGGAGATAAAAAAACGGCGGAGCTGCTGTCAGCTCCGCCGTGATCCGAATTCCCCTCGGCCTTAACGGCCGCTGTGGGTTTCGGGTATAGGGGACAGAAGTTTACAGCCGGCTTTTTGGTACGCGAAAACAACCCCGGTTTTAAAAGAAAAAACGGGGTAATACCAGACTGTAAATCGCGCGGCACAAAAAGACGGTTTCATCTGCGGACTCCTTTTTATTAATTGCCCTTTATCATAATACAACCGCAGGGAACTGTCAAGGACTTTCTCCGCGAGGAGGCATGTTAAAAAGAAAACCAAATAATTCCAATAGAATCTTGCAAAAGCAAATAAATATTGATAGAATAAAATAAATGACCGTGTCTTAAACTGGTTGAAATCCCGTTCCAGACTGCGGATATAGGGAAGAGCTGAAGCAAAAGCGTACTGCCCGGGTGTGCGGCCCGGCCAATGAGAGGAACGTTACGATGGACAGAGCCGATCTGAATGCGGAAGAATTGCTGGAAGCGCTGGGATACAGCGTTTTATGCTTTCGGGATGACAGAACCTTGTCGATCCTGTATGCCAGCGGCTCGTTTTACAGGCTTTTGGGATACCGGGAAGGCGAAATACAGGGTCTGCGTCTGCCAAGTGACAATCCTGTTCTGCGCAATGAGATACCGATTGACTGGCGGCAGGTGAAAGCTGAAATCGAAACGAAAGGTTACGCCTGCCCCGAACTGCGGCTGATCAAGAAAAACGGGCACCATATCTGGGCGGCTTACCGCGTCCGCCTTTGCACCAAGGGCGGCGGGGCGGACTGTTTCTGCGGAATTGCCGAAGACATTACCTTGACAAGACGTTCCCTGCGCCAGCAGCGCGAACAGACGGAAGAGCTGAAAGCCCTGACGGAAAATGTGCCGGGCGGGGTGCTGTGCAACCGCGACGACAAGTTTATGACCCTGAGCCTCATCAGCGACGGCTTCTGCCGGATTACCGGATATACGCGTGCGGAAATTCAGAGTTCTTTCGGCAACAGGTTTTTGAATATGATTTACCCAAAGGATCGGGAAGTCGTCAAAAAACAGCTTGAAAACTGTGTCTGCCGGAACGATACGGCTGAAATGATCTACCGGGTGCTGGGCCGGGACGGGCAGGTCATTTGGTTCCTCGACAAAACGAGCCGGACAACGGACTGCAACGGTCACTATTGGTTTTACAGCGTTCTGATCGACGTCACCGCCTGGAAAAAAGCGCAGGATGAACTGGCGGCCAGCGAAGAGCGTTACCGGCTGATTTTGGAGCACATGGAGACTCCGGTTTTCGACTGCGACCTGAAAACCGGGCGGCTTTATTACTCGCCGGCCTTCCAAAAGAAGTTCGGCGGCGGGTTCCCCACCAGAGGCGACGTTTTGGAACTGCTGAAATCGCGGGACTTTATTTTGAAAGAAGACCGGGAACCGGTGTTCCAGAGCCTGAATTGGCTGAAGCGGGGAGAGTCCGTTAAAGATGAGGAGTACCGGATCCGCAGCGCCGAAGGCAACTACATATGGTGCAGTGTTCACCCGGCCATGTTTTTTGACGAACAAGGGATTCCGGCCCGGTTCATCGCGGTGATTACCGATATTGACCGGCAGAAAAAGGAAAATCTTGTCCTGCGTGAAAAAGCGGAGCATGACCTTCTGACGGGGCTTTACAATCACATTACTACCAAAAAATTGATTGAGCAAGCAATTGCGGCCAGCAGAGAAGGCAAACGGCACGCCTTCTTCGTGATTGACATTGACAATTTTAAAAAAGTGAACGACACGTGGGGGCATCTGTGCGGCGATCAGCTGATTGAGCTGACGGCGGCTCAGATTCGAAAGCGGTTCCGGGAAGACGACATCATCGGCCGTGTGGGCGGCGACGAATTTGTCATTTTCCTGAAAGACGTCAGTTCCAGGCTCATTTTGGAAAAAGCCAGAATTCTGCAGCGTATGTTTGCAGGCCTTCGAAAATCTTATAAGCCGGAATGCGGGATTACCGGAAGCATCGGCGTTTCCATTTACCCGATTGACGGGACGACGTATGAGGAACTGTTCCGGAAAGCGGACGCTGC